>CENP01040115.1_pt1 | contig 14297 bp, 10 predicted proteins | sample 361281 | NCBI WGS metagenome assembly CENP01 (sample SAMEA2591122, study PRJEB7988) | marine metagenome | biome: marine biome (ENVO:00000447); feature: deep chlorophyll maximum layer (ENVO:xxxxxxxx); material: saline water (ENVO:00002010), including plankton (ENVO:xxxxxxxx) | depth 70 m
TGTTAATGTATCCGAAATATGTGTCTTCGGCTCAAATAGCACATTTGCTAGAACGCCAAGATCTTGTTGAGTAGATATAACGATATCTTTTTCGGATACATTTATATCTTCGACTTTTCTATTTATGTAATTGAAAGCATTTAAATTTGATTGAGGTTTAGATACTGAACCATATTGAATGTCATTCAACTGTAGCAGATGAATAAGGTCATTTATTTTATCAATATTATTTTTGTGCGAGATAACAAATGACCTGTATTTACTGGTGGGCGTAGAATAGGGATCTTTAAAAAATTTGTTAAACTCCGCTATGACCCTATCGGTATTCTCATATGTTGCCTCTACAGTTGCGAGACCAGTTAAATAATGATGTTCTAATCTTTCTTTTAGTGTAAGCGTGTCACCTGCAGATGTTTTTACGGCAACTCCACCAGAACCGCTTCCACCTTTTTCATAGGTCATGCCCAATGCCCCATTAAAGATGGGATAAGTATCGCCAAAGCCAGGATAGAGCAGGTCAAATACCTCATTCCTAAAATAGAGGAGTTGATCTTTATCAAAATAATCCGCGTTATTATTGCCAATGATCTGCTGAAATTCTCTTTGCCATGGAGTGATCAATTTATGATAAGGTTCAACTGCAGGTGCAAAGTAATAAGGCTCATCATAGGATTGTTCATGATAGTCTACGTGAACATGGGGCATCCATTTCTTATAAATGCGCGTTCTTTCTTGTGATTCTTTTTGGCTTTGCCAGCACCAATCTCTATTTAGATCATGGTAGTAATGGTTTGTCCTTCCTCCAGGCCATGGCTCTCTATGGCCACGTGTATTTACATCTATATCTGGTATCTTATTTCCTGTCATTCTGTAAAAATTTGTATAACGATCTCGACCATCTGGATTAATACAAGGATCTATGATCACAACTACCTTTTCTAACCATTTCATTTGTTTTTCATTTGAAGTATCTGCGAAAGAATACAAGGTTTTTATTGCGGCTTCCATTGAACTAGACTCATTACCATGCACCGAGTAACTGAGCCATACAACAGCCAGGTCATCACTTGATTTTTCGCCCTCACTTAGACCTGATGCGATCAGGTGTTGAGTCCTTATCTGCTCAAAAGAATTATTGTTTTTTGGATGCTTTATAATGGTTATGACCAGGGGGCGGTCTTCATAAGACCTGCCATATTCTATAAAATTAATGTGACTGGAGGCCTCAGAAATATGTTTAAAATAGCTAATTGCATCATGATGAAACGTAAATTTATTTCCAAGCTCATAGCCTAAGAAATTTTGAGGTGTTTGTGGTGAAGATCCAAAGAGAAAAGAAAGTTGGATCATAAACAATATTTTTTTGAAAAATTGTTTTCTCATGTTAATGTCCCTGAACATTATAAGTGCGATTTAAAGATAAAGTGCTTTTGCCTTTATTAGAATCTAATAGATAGACTGTCAGTTATCAAAAATATGTTAGATATTTAATGAAAAACTATAATCGTTATAGATAAGTTGACCCAACGTAATGGAGCATAGATGAGTTATTCACGAGAAAAATCCCAACCGATCTTTGACAGAGCATTAAATGTGCTTGTAAAAGGTGTTAGTTCAAATTTTCGTTTTTTAGGTGAAAAAGAAACACCTGTTATTGTAAAAGGTAAAGGCGCCCATGTTTGGGACGCAGATGATAATGAATTCATTGATTATAGATTAGGTTGGGGCCCTATTATTCTTGGGCATGCAGATGATAGGGTCAATCAGGCTGTAACAGAACATTTAGAAAACGGAACAACGTTTGCCGCTACAAGTGAATTAGAAGTAATTGTCGCTGAAAAACTAGTCAAAATGATTCCAGGTATGGAGAAGCTCAGATTTACTAATACAGGAACAGAGGCAACCATGCACGCTCTTCGTACAGCTAGAGGCTATACTAACAAAGAGAAGTTTATCAAATTTGAAGGCCAGTATCATGGTGCTCATGACTATGTGCTTTTTAGTACCGCATCCTCTCCTATTTCAGCTATGGGAGCCCGCACATCTCCAATCCCTGTTCAAGTTGGATCTGGGATCCCAGATAAAATACGAGATTATGTTTACTGTTTACCGTTCAATGATTTTGAAGCAGTGGAGCAATGCGTTAAAGATCACCATGGTGAACTTGCTGCGATTCTTGTGGAACCATGTTTGGGTAATATAGCGGGGATTGAACCAAAAGATGGATTCCTAGATCATCTAAGGTCTTTATGTAATGACCATAATATTGCACTGATCTTTGATGAAGTAAAAACAGGTTTCCGTTTATCGAATGGAGGAGCAAGAGAGACATATGGTGTGATCCCTGATATCTCAACTTATGCAAAGAGTTTAGGGAATGGCTTACCTGTTGCTGCTTTTGGAGGTAAAGCCGAGGTAATGGATGTGATCGGTGGTGGTAGTGTAACCCATGCTGGTACTTTTGGAGCTAATGGGGTTAGCATGGCGGCAGCAAATGCTGTAATTGACATATTGAATGAAACTCCTGTTTTGAAAGACCTTTCCAAAAGAGGTTTACGATTAAAAGAGGGGCTTGACCAGGTCTTAACAGATGCTGATCTACCTCATCAAATGTGTGGCCATCCAAATATTCAGGGTTTTTTGATCACAGATAAAAAAGTTCAAGAAGTACGTGACCTCGCATACAGTGATGATGGTCTGTATGAAACAATTATGAATAATATGTATAACCGCGGTGTCTGGATAGAAGATGATCCAAGAGAGCCTTGGTTCTTATGTGAAGCACATACAGAAGAGATTATTGATAAAACATTAAATATATTCCAGGAATCTGTTAAGGCGGCAGTCAAATAAAGCTATGAGATCAGAAGTGTACTGGACAGACCAGTATTCCCCAAGCAATGATTTTAAGTTCTCATCAACACTACCTGAGAAGGTAGATGTGGCAATAGTTGGTAGTGGATATACTGGTCTTGCAGCTGCAAGAACTCTAGCACGTTCTAATATCTCAGTTGCTGTTTTAGAAAGACATAGTATTGGTTGGGGCGCTAGTTCAAGGAATGGGGGGATGGCGACTCCTGGTTTGAAGCAGGATATATTTAAGATATATAAAAAATATGGGATGGAATATGCACGTGAATTTTGGAAAGCATCAGTAGAGGCTATAGATCTTTTAGAAGAGATCATTGATGAGCACAAAATAGATTGCGATTGGTCCCGTAAGGGGCATATTGCCCTTGCTTGTAAGCAATCTCACTTTGACAAACTTCCTGAATATGCTGATTGGATCAAACGAGAATTAGGACATGCCAAAACGATAGTTCCTAAGGAAGATATAAACACAGAGATTGGAACTGAATTCTATTTTGGAGGCTTGTCAGATGAGGTCAGTGGGGGGCTACATCCTGCTAAATATTTATATGGATTAGCAAGGTCTGTTTCTGAACTAGGCGCTTACCTCTGTGAAGGATGCAATGTTAATTCAGTAAGCAAGAACGGTTCAAAATATGAAATCACCACAAGTCTTGGATCTATTATTGCCAATGATGTGATCATTGCTACAAATGGTTATACAGATATGCTTATCCCAGAATTGAAACCAAAAATATTTCCGGTTGGAAGTTATATTATAGTTTCTGAACCACTCTCAGCCGATCTCCAGAAAAAATTGAGTCCTAAAGGTCGCATGTTCTATGATTCAAAATGGTTCATTAATTATTTTAGACTTACACCAGATGGGCGGATGCTCTGGGGCGGGCGTAACGATCTAAGTACTGACCTTGATCTAAATGAAAGTGCATCAATTTTATCAAAACAGGTTAGAATGGTGTTCCCTGTTCTTGAGGATGTAGAATTCACCCATACGTGGACAGGCAAGTTAGGAATCACATTTGATCTTATGCCACATATAGGGAAAGTCAATGGTATCCATTATGCCTTTGGGTATGGTGGACATGGGTTATCTATTGCTACTTACCTAGGTAATGAAATGGGACTCCTTTTATCAGGACAAAAGCAACGTAGTCCATTTGAAGAAATATCTCATCAAACAATGTTCTTTTATCGTAAAGACCCTTGGTTCCTTCCTTTCGCTGCCCAATATTATCGATTTTTAGACTGGATATCCTGAGATGTACCCTTTAGCAACCATCGATTATGCCATTATTTTTGTATACCTTTCGGGAATGATTGGAGTTGGACTATGGTTCGCAAAAAAGCATTCAGATTTTGATGACTTTTTTCTAGCAGGAAGGTCCCTTACTACGCCTCTGTTGATCACTACTCTTATTTCTACTTATTATGGAATTGATGTTTTGTTTGGTGATACTCAACTTGCATTTACAGATGGTGTCGTAGCATGGTTTGGTTATGCTCGTCCAACATATGCATTCTATTTGATTGCTGCCCTTTTGCTATCTAAGCGTTTACGAGAGGAGGATTTTAAAAGCCTGCCTGATATTTTAGATTCATATTATGGAAGAAAGACACGGTACGTTGGAGCTGTTACATCTTTTATTTATTCTTTACCTGCATTATCGTTATATGGATTTGGAATGCTAGGGGATGTGATACTTGGGTGGGAACCTATTACAGGAATGTTGATCTTAGGGGGGATCGCATTAGTATATACGCTTACGGGTGGATTTTGGGCTGTGGCTCTTACAGACTCAATTCAATTTGTTATGATGTGTCTGGTCATTGCATTCGCCTTTCCTTTTGCTATGAACTTTATTGGTGGGTTCAATGCAATGGTAGAGGTGCTTCCTCAAAGTTATTTTGATACCATGGGTGATCTAGATATTCTTCTTATAATTATTTATGCTTCTACTGGCTTATCCGTTTTGGTAGAGCCAACATTTTATCAAAGAATATTTGCTGCAAGATCATATAAGAATGTTCGCAATGCACTAATAATTGGGATCTTTATATGGGGATCATATGATTGGCTTATAACGATACTAGCAATGTCCGCTAAAGCAGGAGTGATCAAAGGATTGCTACCTGCAGATGTCGCACCAGATGCTGCACTTTTAACAGTTGTTGTTGCGGCTCTTCCTGCTGGCTTAGTGGGTTTGTTTCTGGCGGGGGTCCTTTCTACAGAGATGTCAACTTTAGACTCTTACTGTCTTGTTGCTGGGGGGAATGTTGCATATGATATTTATAAGCCTGCAATAAAGCCAACAGCCACTGATGATGAATTGATCCGAACGACTCGATATGGTATCCTTTTATCTTGGGTATTGGGCTTTGGTATGGCAACAGCTTTTGACCAGATGTTGGGCCTGTGGGTCTTTTTGGCATCTATATTAATATCAAGCACATTGATACCGATCTTATTAGGTCTGTATATAAAAGACTTTAGAAGACCACTTGCAGGGCTTATAAGTTCTAGTGCGGGGCTTTTAACCACAGTAATACTCAATATTTATATAATGACCATAGGCAATTTTGATATTGAGGAAGAGACCTATATTGTGCAGTGGTTTGGCATAGATTTTATACAGGAATTTGTCATGTATATTACAGTTCCGATTTCATTCATAGGATTTTTTATAGGTTATGTACTAGATAAAAGGATAAGACCTTGAGTTATTGGGAAATATTCACGTGGATCACAGTAGTCTTTCTTGGTATCGGTTCCATAACTGTATTCTTTTTATTTGTAAAGGATATAAAACAAATTCTTGAAAAGTTCACAAAGGGGCAGAAATGATATTTAAGAATTTTATCAATAATGAATGGTGCGACGCACAAAATTGTAAAACATTCGAGGTCATAAACCCCTTTACTGAAAAAGTGATCACAAACGTTCCCGCCAGTGATGAAAAGGATGTGGCGATTGCAGTTGAAGCAGCTAAGAATGCATTTTATGATTGGAGTAACCTCACTGCAGGTGAGCGCCGTGATCATTTAAGAGCTCTAGCAAATAGATCAAGAGAACATGCTGAAGAAATAGCGAAGACAATATCGTCAGAAATGGGGAAACCTTACAAAGATGCTTTGACTGAGATCGATGACCTAGCTGAATATCTTGAATATTATAGTGAACTTGCCCGTGACCAAGTTGGAAGAATGGTTGCTCCGGTAGATCAGAAATCAATGTCATTGGTCCGATATGAGCCCTATGGTGTTGTGGGTTGTATCATACCATGGAACTATCCTTTATCGCTCATGGGTTGGAAACTTGCACCCGCATTAGCAGCAGGGAATACGATCATAATGAAACCAAGTGAGATCACGTCCTTATCTATTTTACATTGGGCAGAACTTGTAGTTGGGGATATGCCATCTGGTGTCATAAATGTCATCACAGGTTTTGGTGGAGAGGCAGGGGAAGCTCTTGTAAAACATCCTCAAGTACCTATTATTACATTTACTGGGTCTGTGCGCACTGGAAAGAGAATAGCAAAATTAGCGGCTGATAACCTAAAAAAAGTATCATTGGAGCTAGGTGGGAAAGACCCTGTTATTGTTTGCGATGACGCTGATATTGAAGTGGCAGCCAAAGGAACTTCTTGGGGTGGGTTCGTTAATTCAGGTCAAGTATGCACCTCTGTTGAGCGGGTATATGTATACGATTCAGTAGTAAGCAGATTTACTGAAGCATTAGTAGAGGAAGCAAAAAAAGTAAGGCTCGGAGACCCTATGGATAATGATGTGGATATCGGTCCAATGGCTTCAGAGAGCCAGTTTAATAATACTATAAATAAAGTGAGATTGGCCAAAGAGCAAGGCGGTCGAGTCCTCACGGGTGGTAAAAGATCCGATCAATTTGATAGTGGTTATTTCTATGAGCCAACTGTATTTGATAACATAACATCAGAAATGGATATAGTTACTGAAGAGTCTTTTAGTCCGGTCATACCTATTCAAAAAGTGGCTTCTATGAGTGAAGCAGTGGAAATGGCAAACTCGACCAAATATGGTTTAGGCTGTACTATCTTCACAAAGGATATTGAACGTGCTTTAACCGCAGCAGACAAGATCAAATCTGGAACTGTTTGTATTAACAGTCCTCTTATGGAAAATATTGCCGCACCATTCGGAGGGATGAAACAATCTGGTATTGGCCGGGAGCACGGGGTTGAGGCTTTAGAAGAGTTTAGAGAAGCAAAGCATATTTTTATTGATTACGACCATAATAAAAAGGACTGGTGGTTTGGTGAAGAGGATCAATAATGCGCACTAGTGATTCGATCAGAAAAAAGCATAAAAAATATTTATTTGATGCTATAAAAAACTTTTACAAAGAGCCATTGGTTATTGAAAAGGGAAAGGGGTTTTATGTTTCAGATAGCGATGGAAACTCATATTTAGATTTTTTTGGTGGCATTCTCACCGTGTCTGTTGGTCATGCGAATGATGAAGTAAATACAGCAGTGAAAGCACAGGTCGATCGACTAAGTCATATTTCGTCTCTTTATCCTAGTATACCTGTCGTTGAACTTGCAGAAAAGCTTGTTGGATTGGCTCCAGACAATCTGGAAAAAGTATTTTTTAATGCATCTGGAACTGAAGCAGACGAGACAGCTGTTATGATGGCTCAACTTTATACCGGAAATACAGAGGTCATAGCTTTACGTCACGGTTATTCAGGGCGTTCCTTGCTCGCGCAATCATTGACCGGCCATGCACCATGGAGAGCACTGCCTAGCCAGGTTGGCTCGGTCAAACATGCTTTAGCGCCATATTGTTATCGGTGCCCTCTGAAAATGACATATCCAGAATGTGGAGTCGCTTGTGCAAAAGATGTAGAAGAGCTCATCAATACAACAACCACTGGTAAAGTGGCTGGTATCTTGGCAGAACCTATTCAAGGTGTCGGAGGATTTATTACCCCTCCAGATGAATATTTTAGTATAGTATCGGATATCATTCATGACCACGGTGGGATATTTATTTCTGATGAGGTTCAAACAGGGTTTGGACGTACAGGTAAAACATGGGGGATAGAACATTCTGGCGTAGAACCTGATATGATCACGGTTGCGAAGGGAATTGCAAATGGTATGCCACTAGCAGCGGTCATAACGACAAAGGATATAGCAGATTCTCTTCAAAAAAATACAATATCTACTTTTGGTGGAAACCCTGTAAGTAGTGCTGCAGCGAATGCTACTTTAGATATAATAGAAAGAGATGATCTAAAAACGAACTCAGTTAAAATGGGCGAAATTTTAAAAGAAGGATTGCAAAAAATACAATCCGAACACAAAAAGATCATTGGTGATGTAAGGGGAAAGGGATTAATGGTTGGACTTGAGCTCGTAATGGATGAAACAACAAAAGATCGGACTCCAAACCCTGAAGCAGTTAATCGCTTAATGGAAGAGACCAAACATCGAGGTTTGCTTATTGGGCGAGGGGGTCTTTACGGTAATTGTGTACGTATCTCACCCTCTCTAAATATTGGTAAGGATGAGATCGATGAAGCCCTTGCGATCCTGTCTCGATCTTTTAGGTCAATAGAGGAATAATTGGAGGCGTTTTATGAATAATAAAAATTATATAAACAAATCTTGGCAGGATGCAAAGGATGGATCAACTTTAAAAGTAGAGAACCCCTTCACCGAAGAAATAATTGCTGAGGTCCCTAATAGTTCGGCCTCAGATGTGGACCATGCAGTTTCAGTAGCGAAGGCTGTGTGGAAAGATTGGAAAATGATGGGGTCATTGGAAATGCGAGATCTTTTAAGAGAGGTCGCTGTGAAAAGTAGAGCGCATGATAGAGAAATTGCATCGATCATAACGGCCGAAAGTGGAAAACCATTGATTGAATGTTTAGATGAGATAGAATGGATCGCTTCCATTTTTGAATATTATTCAGAGATTGGTCGAGACCAACGAGGTAGAGTTGTTGCACCTGTGACTCCTAGGTCTATGAGCATGGTCGTTAAAGAAGCCTACGGAGTTGTTGGATGTATAGTCCCCTGGAATTACCCTCTGTTATTAATGGCCTGGAAAGTTGCTCCAGCGTTATCCGCTGGGAATACGGTTGTGGTCAAGCCGTCTGAAATAACACCGCTTTCTATTCTTCATTGGATGGATGTTGCTTGCGATCATTTACCTGAAGGAATTCTTAATATTATCACAGGCGCTGGCGAAACAGGTGCTGCCTTGGTCGAGCATCCTGATACAAGAGTAATAGCCTTTACTGGTAGTGTTGAAACTGGAAAGAAAATTGCTCTTATGGCAGCAAAACAACTAAAAAAAACAAGCTTAGAATTAGGTGGGAATGATCCTATCATTATATGCGATGATGTCGATATAGAAATAGCTGCAAAAGGCACTGCATGGGGAGGCCTTTTAAATGCAGGCCAGGTCTGTACGTCACTTGAGCGTGTTTTTGTCATGGAATCCGTTGCAGATGCTTTTACAGAAGCGGTTGTGGAAGAAGCTAGGCAAGTGCGATTAGGAGACCCCATGAATGGACAAACAGATATGGGACCTATGGCCTCTGAGATGCAATTAGAAAAAGCTGAGAGTAAAGTTAATACAGCTAAAGATGAGGGCGCGCGGTTGCTTTGTGGAGGAGGTCGCCCTGAACAGTTTGAGAAAGGTTATTTTTATTCACCAACTGTATTTGACCAAGTTACTAGTGAAATGGAAATGATGAATGTGGAAACATTTGGACCAATAATTCCAATTCAAAAAATAAAGACACTTGAAGAGGCTATTGAGCTGACCAATAATTCTCAATACGGTCTAGGTTGCAATATTTATACAAATGATATGGAAAAAGCATTAACTGCAGCTGATGATATTAAGGCTGGATCATTTTGGATTAATGATCCATTGACAGATAATGAGGCCGCTCCATTTGGCGGAATGAAAATGTCTGGTGGTGGACGGGAACTTGGAATAGAAGGATTAGATGAATTCAGAGAACCAAAACATATATTGATTGATTATCAGATAAGAAAAAAAGATTATTGGTTTCCTTATGATCTAGATGAAGGAAGAAAAACATAATATATGAAAGCTAAGATAAAGACAGCTATTCCAGGCCCAAGGTCTTTAGAACTTTCTAAACTACGAAAGGATTCTGTTTCAGATGGACACGGCTCAGTGAGTGGTGTTTTCATTGATAGAGCAGAGGGCTCAAACCTGATCGATGTGGATGGGAATATATTTATTGATTATGCTGGTGGAATAGGTACTATGAATGTAGGTCATTCACATTCTTTGGTCTTAGCCGCAATAAAAGATCAAGTTGAGAAATTTATACACCCGTGTTTTACCGTTGCGCCTTATGAGCTCTATGTTACATTAGCACGTAGACTGTCTCAGCTTGTTCCCATATCTGCTGAATGTAAAGCTGCATTTTTTAATTCAGGCGCAGAGGCGGTTGAGAATGCAGTGAAAATATCTAAATCATTTACCGGTAGAAATAGTGTACTGGTATTTTCGCATGCTTTTCATGGTAGGACACAAATGACCATGTCAATGACGTATAAAGAAGACCCATATAAAAAAGGGTTTGGTCCTTTTATCTCAAATATTCACCGTGTTGAATTCCCAGAAAAGGAATTGGACCTTAAGAGCCTAGAGATCGATCCGCGATCAATTGCCTGTGCAGTTATTGAACCTGTTGCTGGTGAAGGTGGATTCATGCCTGTTTCATTTGATGCCATGCGTCAGCTAAGAGACTTTTGTGATGAGCATGATATTATTATGGTGGCAGATGAGGTTCAGACAGGGTTTGGTAGAACGGGTAGCCTTTTTGCCATGAGTCAATTTGGTGTGGAACCTGATATGTTCACGTTAGCAAAATCCATTGCAGGAGGTCTGCCATTGAGCGGTGTTGTTGGGAGATCGGATATAATGGATTCAGTTCATGTAGGTGGCATAGGAGGTACATTCGGTGGTAACCCGGTCGCCTGTGCAGCAGCACTTGCTGTTTTAGATATTATGGAAAATGAAAAACTTCCGCAGCGTGCAATAGAAATTGGAGAGAAGATCCGTACAATGGTTGAGGGGGTCATGAGCTCGTCTCCATGGGTCAGTGAGGTAAGGGGCTTGGGTGCTATGCAGGGGATCGTGATCACTGATAAGAATAATGGCCCGGATAAGAAACATACATCCCGCATATATCAAAATGCAATGAAGAATGGATTAATGATGATTACTGCAGGAACTTATGGTAATGTTATTCGTACTTTGATGCCATTAACTATAAAGAATGATGAGCTGGACCAAAGCCTGGAAATACTCTCAAATGCTTTAAGAGTACCCTAAAGTAATAAGGATAAAAAATGATAAAAATTGAATTTAAAGATTTTGGTGAAAGAAAGAATTGGATATCAGGTAAGCTTGAAGATTCAAGTTCAAGTAAAAAAATATCTATTATATCACCTTACTATGATAAAGAGATTGCTACGGTGCCTGATTCAAACTCTAATGACCTTGATATTGCAGTCCAAGCTGCAGAATCAATTTTCCCAGATTGGAAAAGAACAAATATTCGCGATCGTGCAGAGATCATGTTTCGTTTTAAAACGCTCTTGGAATCGAATATTGATGAATTAGCTCATCTTATATCGTTAGACAATGGGAAAACAATCGAAGATGCTAAGGCGAGTATTAATAGAGGGAAAGAGGTAGTAGAGTTTGCCACATCATTACCAAATATTTTAAAAGGTGATTCGTCTCAAGTAGCAGATGGGATCACATGTACTATGACGCATGAACCACTTGGTGTAGTTGCTGGTATCACGCCTTTTAATTTCCCTGCTATGGTCCCTTTATGGATGATTCCGTTAGCCATAACATCAGGGAACTGTTTTATTTTAAAACCCTCAGAAAAAACGCCTCTTTCTACTTTAAAGATCGCTGAGTATTTAAAAGAGGCTGGGTTACCAGATGGTGTATTCCAAATATTGAATGGTTCTCAAGAAGCCGTAGAGGCTATCTGCGATCATCCAGATATTAAAGCTGTAGCATTCGTTGGCTCATCAAAAGTTGCTAAGATCGTTTATACTCGTACGACAGCTCAGGGAAAAAGAGCATTATGTTTAGGAGGTGCTAAAAATCATATGATCGTGGTTCCAGATGCAGACCTTGATAGTACTGCAAAAGGACTTTTAGCTAGTTCGATGGGTAGTGCTGGGCAGAGATGTATGGCTGCTAGTGTAGCAGTTGGCGTTGCAAATGTTGATCCCATTATTAACCAATTAATAGAGGAAGCTAATAAGTTCGTTTTGGGGTTGGACATGGGCACTATAATAAGTAAATCAGCATTTGATCGGATCAAGGGATACATAGACGAGGCTGAAAATATGGGTGCAAAGGTATTGGTGGATGGACGAAACCCAGTTCCTCCTGCAGGTTATGAAAATGGATACTGGCTAGGACCCACAATTTTGGATGGTGTCGATCCAAATTGGCCTTGTGCAAAAGAAGAGATCTTTGGTCCAGTATTATCAATCATTCGGACCGACACCATAGACGAAGCAATGAAAATAGAAAATAATAATATTTATGGAAATGCTGCGGCAGTGTTTACGACCTCAGGAGAGGTTGCAAAGACTATTTCTGAAACTGCCTCTTCAGGAATGGTAGGTGTGAATATTGGAGTTCCTGTCCCTAGAGAACCATATAGTTTTGGGGGTTGGAATGAATCAAAATACGGTCATGGTGATATTACTGGTAAAAGCGGAGTTGAATTTTGGACTGATCTAAAAAAGGTCACAGCACGTTGGCCAGAGTCGGATGAGCCTTGGAAAAAATACTTCTAATATATTTCGAACCATTTTTCATCTAGGTCGGGCCATTCTCCTTCCTCAGCTTGTTCTGCCTTTTCTTCCCAGTTCTTCTTACCACTCCATGAGTCGATATTGATTCCATAAACGGATGTCTGTTTTAATTCTCCGTCTGTTATTGGACGATAATCTTTACCTGATTCCATCTCATTAAAGTATTTTTTTAATAAACCGTTAAGCACTTCACGTTTTTCGTCCATTGTATCGACTACCCTAATGTGGCCATATGCGATCACACATTCATATTGGAAACTCATTTCTAATGCAAGATTAGAAGGTAATAGGCGCCCAGACCTAAAACACTCGAAACAAACTTTGGGATTATTTTCAGCATTAAAACGCATCCTTCCATATGCATTAGAATGGAAATAGATCTCATGTTTATCTTTACTATAAAAAAAGGAAGTTGGGTTGATGAAAACTTGATTACCATTTAGTGTGCTGATGTGTCCTACTTCTATTTTATCCAATAGACATATGATCCATTCATCACTCATTTCCATATCTTTGATCCTGGATTGATTGATCGGTCTATTATTTGGATCGTATCCCAACTGCTAAAACCTTAATTATCATTATGAAATTTAGCACCACAATTATTGCAAAATTTTGAGCCTTTTCTCTGGTTTTTATCTTCGCAGACGGCGCATTGCATTTGCTGTTTATTTTCTGTGAAGCGCATTGCTGAAGTGACGATCCCTGTAGGTACTGCAATAATGGAATAACCCATGATCATGATCATGGCTGCTATGACCTGTCCTAGATTTGTTTGCGGAGAAATATCCCCATAACCAACTGTGGTCAATGTAACAATCGCCCAGTAAATACTTCTTGGGATATTATCAAAACCTGATTCTTCTCCCTCAACTAAATACATTACAGATCCTAGAATAACCACAAGTGTCATTACATAAAATAGGAATACAAATATTTTATTCTTGCTAGCATACATCGCTTTTCTCAGCTGCTCTGCTTCTCCCATGAATTGGACTAGTTTTAAAACCCGAAATACACGAAGAACACGCAATACCCTTATGACAGAGAACACAGCTGCTCCTGGGAATAAGACACTTAAATAAGTTGGGATAATTGCAAGTAGGTCGATAATACCAAAGAAGCTAAAGATATAGCTTGAAGGCAGGCGGATACAATATATGCGTAAACAATACTCAATAGTGAAAAGGATAGTAAACACCCACTCTAATAAGTAAAACAAATCACCATAGGCTTCATGATATCCGCTGATACTATCTAACATTACTACAATGACACTAAGCATGATGCTGACAATTAATCCGATATCAAACAACTTTCCATAAATGGTGGTTGTGCCGAATATAACAGATTTTATTTTTTCTTTAAATGAGCCCATATTAGAGTTTTTTCTTACACTTATAAAATAAGGTGGGAATTAGATCAATAGGAACAAGAAAATTTTTTTAGCAGGTCGACTTCTCGACCGATTATAATATCAAAATGGTATAAATATTTTTTACTTATTTAGAGCATTATTTAGAATTTCAATATCTGAATCAT
>CENP01028322.1_pt1 | contig 14293 bp, 14 predicted proteins | sample 361281 | NCBI WGS metagenome assembly CENP01 (sample SAMEA2591122, study PRJEB7988) | marine metagenome | biome: marine biome (ENVO:00000447); feature: deep chlorophyll maximum layer (ENVO:xxxxxxxx); material: saline water (ENVO:00002010), including plankton (ENVO:xxxxxxxx) | depth 70 m
ATCATCAATTTCATAGGAGGAAAGAATTTCCATTTCTGTGTAAACTCCGTCGTCTATGTATACAATTTTTGAAGTATATTCATCAATACTTTTAGAAATAGTTAAAACACCAGGGACATCTCCAACGCCTTCAATATCTAGAACTATTACTTGAAAAGTTCCTGTAAATGGATTTGTTTTTTGATTTTTAACTATTGCACAAGAAAGAAAAATTATGGTTAAAAAAAATAGAATTGATTTTTTCATTTTAATTTATTTACATAAAGAACCCTCCACTTGGGAGGGTTTAATTTAATTAATGTTAGTAAAATCTATACCTTGTATTTGGATTGTAAACACTCATTCCCGACTGCCCACCAACCAACAGAGGAGCTATTTTGGAAACTAAACCACTTGTATCTTCATTTAATCGCCAATTTAAATATTCTTGGTAAAGTTCTGCTGACTCCCAATTTTCAATTATAAAATACATATTTGAAGCTTCATTGTATGTTGCTTCAACAGAAATACATCCTTTGTAATTTCTAGTTGTTTTGAGTCCAGCTTCAGAATCTATAAGTGCCTGGTATTCATCAATTTTTCCAGGCTTAATATGACTTGCTACAACAACTAATGACTTTTGTATAGGACCAACAGAATTCACCATTCCTGAAGCATCAAAATACTCTCCAGTTGAGACTATTTTACCATCTTTAAAATCAAAGTTGTGATAGGCAGTTAATGTGAAGTCTCTACCGGTTGATTTACTTTTTCCTGTCCAAGTTCCATATGCCCTTACACTTCCATCAGGCTTCATGGTAAGTGTATCTATTCCTGGTAACCACACCTGATTATTAAATTTGACATCTGTATAATTTTGAACATAAAATTCCGAAACCTGAAGAGAAGAATTATAATCAACTTGTCCCATTCCATACATTGGAGCAATATCAACTAAATCTTCAGATACTACCTCTTTCCACAGATCAATATTACTTGTTTCAAAAGCCTCAACCCATTTTTTTGCTAAGGCTAAGTTACTTTCATAATTAGGATTAGAGGTACATGAAAATACTAACAAGCCTAATATAATTAATATATATTTTTTCATTTTATATTTTGTTTATTTTATTTGAGTAACAATATACAAAGAATTGTAATTCATATTATTCGGTTTGTGTATGAACAAAAAACCCTCCACATAGGAGGGTATAAAATAATTAGGTTATTAAAACTATCTTTCAGATAATATAAGTCTTAAAACTTGACTTCTTTTTATAGTTCTTAAATCAGTAATTTTTGTCATAGTTGCTCTCATACTTTTACTCATTGGATTTGTTTGATCGATCATATTATAGATATCCGACATACTATCAAAAAATCTCGCAACAACATAATCTGCTGCTTCAATGTTATTATTACTTGGAGATATAACTTTATGAAGCCCCCATCCTTTTACAGATTTATTCGATTTTTGCATCGGTAAAAATGTTTTTAATTCCATCTGCTCATAGGCATAAAAGTCAATAGGGTCAACCATCATCCAATCTAGAACGGCAAATTTTGCAGGTTCTTGATCAGCCGATGGGACAAACCCTCCTTTATAAGAAACAGTCGTGAATCCTGATTTGACGACCCTTTCCCCCCATTTTTCACGGACCATTTTTAACTCATTTTCAGAAAAACTATCTCCGTTTCCGCCACCCATATTGGGAGCTTTATCAGGGTCTTGTAGGTGAGCATAAACAAAAGTTGTGTGATTTTCTCTGTAGCCAGGATTTTCTATTCTCCACATATCCCAGCCAATCTTATTCCCATTATCGATAGCTGCCTTGTGCCCCTTTGAAAAATATTCTTTTTCGCTATCAATGTGGGCTTGTGCATCTTCACTTTTTACTGTTACATAATGAAGATTAACGTACATTTTTTGTTGAGCAAAAGAAAAACTTGTGCAAAAAACAAAAATTAAAATTAAAATTAAATGTCTTTTCATTTTAAATGATTTATGGTTAACAAGCTATTAATTTATGAAAAATTTAATAAACGATTTATCATGATTTCATAATATTAATGAAATCTAACTTAACCATTTATTTTTTCAATTTTATTCTGAATACTTTAGGATTTGAAACAAATCCTGTAGCATATAGATATTGTTCATCTTTATCGAAGGCACAATTTGTTATAGCACCAAAATCTATTCTGGCCAATAACTCACCTTTAGGAGAAATCACTAAAAGACCACCGGGTCCAGAGGTGAAAATATTTCCACTTGAGTGTACCTTCATTCCATCATAATTTCCTTCAAGATTTTCTAATAATTCACTTCCCTCAAAAAATGTTTCACTTTTCAAATTATTCAGATCAATTCTAATAATTTTTGGTGATGTAAGTGAAAAAGGATTACCCATTTTATTGACGTAAAGAAATTTTTCGTCTGGAGATAAAGCTAAACCATTTGGGACGTCTATATCTTTAGAAATTAAAACTATTTCTTCACTCTCTGGGACTAATTTATATACTCCGTTAAAATCTAATTCTCTCATTTCTGTCTCTACAAAGCTGTAAGTATTCAAATCAAAAAAAGCAAATGGAGGGTCAGTAAAATATATGGACCCGTCACTAGAAATTGTTAAATCATTTGGACTATTTAATCTTTTTCCTTGATAGTTATCAATTACAGTTGAAAATAAAGGAGAATTAGAGTTGATATTTTGTGTTGAAGCTATTCTTCTGTCACCATGTTGACATAAAATCAATTTTCCTTCACTATTTAGTGCAAGACCATTTGCTCCTAATAATCCTTCACCTAAATTTGGAGCGTATCCAGTATTACCAGAAGGTATAATAAAATCCATTACACCGCTTTGTTCATTCCATTTTAATACTTTATTGTTAATAATATCAACAAAAAGAAGTGATTTTGAAGTTTCATCCCATACTGGTCCTTCTGGGAGTGATATTGAATCAGCCAAAACTTCTATTTCTGAAAACTCGTTGATTATTTTATCAAAAGACTGATTATAAATATGAACTTTTGGGTTAGATGTAGGTTTAGGATTATTACAAAAAATAAAAAGAAATGCAGAAAAACTTATAATAACGTATCTCATTTTAAATTGAATTAATGATTATTAATAAACAATATACAAATAAGTCACAAATTAATTAAAGATGATATTTGGATAATTTTAATTGTTTTCAGAGCTAACTTATTTATTATTATCTTTTAATAAATCTCTAATTTCAGTCAAAAGAATAATTTGCTTTGGAGTCTCAACTGAGATTTCTGTTATATCCTCAGATTTCTTTTTTAAAGAATTAAAGACCTTAACAACAATAAATATTGTAAATCCAACAATAATAAAATCAATCAAGGTATTAATGAAGAATCCATAATCTATTGAAACTTCACTTAAGTTTTGAGAAGACTTTCTGAGTACAACTTTTTTTTCTTGAAAGTTTACTCCTTCTGAAAGTAAGGATAAAGGCGGTAATAATATGTTCTTCACAAGAGCATCAACAACAGAGTTAAATGAAGCACCTATTACAATCCCAACAGCCATTTCAATCATATTACCTCTTAAGGCAAATTCTTTAAATTCTTTTATAATTTTCATTTTAATTGATTTATCATTAACAACAAATAAATATAAAAATTATATAATTTTTTGAGACTGTATTTTTTGAAGTTAACATCTTAGAATTTCATACGTGGGATATATCAATAATATTCTTTATTTAATATTCAACAGGAACTAATTTATAATCATACAATTGAGTTGCAACCAAAATATCACTATTGTATTCCCTTATTGAATAGATAAGACCATCTTTCATTTTAAAAATCCAAACATATTTATTGTCATATTCCCCATTCTTGCCTTCTGCATCGCCCTCTTGAATTATTGCAACCCCATTTTCATCGGCTATTGAGTCAATAGTATTCAATACAATACCATTTGGTAAGATTTCTGGGATAATAGTTTTAAAATATTCATCAAATAAATTATCCTTATTCCAAATTTTACCTCCCTGTTCAATTATCCCCATCCAAGAGAAAGTAAAGTCTTTATGGAGTAATGCTTTTGCTATCTCTGGCTGGGTAATGAAGGTATCAAAAAACTTTTTAGCCATTTCAAGATTATCTTTAGCTAAAGAAGACTCTTTTATCGAAGTACAGGAAAATATTAAAGTGGTAAGTAGGATAATTAATGTGTTTTTCATTTTAAATTTATTTAGGGTTAATAATTGATAACATGCAAAAAAAGTATCTTATTTTGATATTTGGAGAAAATGCTTATAATCTATTTTCTAATATATCCTCCAATGGATTCTCTATACCCAATTACAAATCCATTTTCAGAACAAAACTTCTTAAAGTCGTCAGAGGCCTTTCCTAAAACAATAAAAGACTCAATCTCAAAAACTTCAAAAAACTTCTTAAAGTTTGGGCCATTTATAAAATCTTCTCCATGTTTAATAGCGTCTAAACTATTATTATATTTTTCAATTAATGTTACTTTATTTCCATCTTCTGAAATGTAATACCCATAGATTGTAGAGGGTTCCCTTTCCACTATAAAATCTGACAAATACTGAGTAAAATCTTCAACATCAGATTTCATATTATTTCTTGTATTCATTTCTAAAATAAATGTAAGTTCACTAGAATTAGCATTTTTTAATACAATCGAATCCTTTTGGATTGTTTTTTGACAACTAATTATTGTGTATAAAATTGTTATTAAAATTGTAATTGATTTAATAGCTCGCATATCAAACAGATTTTTTAATTTATAATATTCAAATATAAATTATCTATCAATATAATATTGACTCTAGCTCAATAACCTTTTTTATAGCCTCATCATTTTTAATCAAATTATCGTAAAATTTCATTTCGTCTTCAGGATAATCTATCAAGTAGTCAGGTTCAATTCCAATATTTTCATAACTATTTCCTTCACAGTCTTGATAAATTTCATTAGATAGACCATATGTCCATCCATTAGGTAATTTTTTGCCTAGTATATCAGAAAATACTCCTTCAGTATTTGATCCTATTCTTATTATATTAGATATAGCATTCATTGAGCCTAGAACAAAAATTTCTGCTGCACTAGCTGTTTGATGACTTGTAAGTAAATAAACCTTCGGTATAGATATTAAAGGCGATTTTTCCACAGAAATACTTGTAGGCTTAGTGTATCCATTTAAATATCGAGCCTTTTTGGTAAAGACTATTTTAGAATGATCAGAAAAAAAACTTAGTAATGTTAAAGCAACTGTGTCAAAACCTCCTGAGTTAAAACGTAAGTCGATTATACAAGATTTTGGATTAATTTCACTAAAAATTTTATTCATAATATACTTTGCACCATTAACCTCATCTTGATTAAAATTAGAGCTTTTACTCGCCTTTTTGTTAAAAGATTTGATTCCTTTTTTAGAAAATAAACTTTCGGACAATTCATAATTTGATAAACCAATCATTTGATTTATTTGTATTATAACTAAATCTTCATTGATTTTACCCCAATTAATTAAACCATTATTATATGACTTAAAATTTTTTGTGTGGGCACCTATTAAACGTTTCCAATAATCATGTCTATCAAAATCGTTTTTTTGATTTATTTGATTTTCAGGTCTTATCTTTCTTTGAATTTTTAAAGAAGGCGTGACAAAAACATGACCGTCATTTAATTCTTCTAACATGTCTCTAAGAATGATATATAATCTTTCTGGAGCAGTGGTGTCAGATATCTTAGACTTATATTTTTTTCCTATTTCTTTCCAATTAATATCTCTTTCTTCAAAAAAAGAATAATTTTCATTAAATGTATCCCACAAAGATTGAAAATTGTAAAGGGGATTATTCTCTTTTGATTTTGCTCTTTCAAAGCATAATGGATAATTATTTTCAACCTTTTTAAAATAATATTTATTTATGTCAATTGATAAAGTGAATGTGTCAATCAAAATATCTTCAAATTTATAAGGACTATTTAAAAAATCTTTAGCTTTAATAATATCAGTAATAACACAGCTCGATTTAGACACTTCAAACACTCTTATAATTTGATCATTTACTTCAATTAGTCTTCCATATCCTTTTTGTAACCAGAATCCATTTGAAGGCAAATTTTGAGCACAAACACTTAATGAATAATAAAATAAAAAAAAGGATAGTTTAAGTAACTTTTTCATTAGTTTAAAAGAATTAATGATGATATAAATTTCGGAATTTATTCTATTATTAATTTTAAATATCTTTTCTTAAAAGGTTTTTTAAATTAGTTTAGAAATTACATATTGAAATAAGAATTAATTGATAATTAAAAATAAATTGATATGGATAAAAAAGCTATAAAATTTCTAAAATTAGTATTAATTATAATAGTCAGTTCATGTGGCTCTGAGAAAACTTCCAATCTAAAATTAATGGATATTTTTTCAAATGGTATGGTTTTACAGCAAAAAACCACTACAAAAATTTGGGGGATTTCAAATCCGAATCAAGTAATTAAAATTGAGAGTTCTTGGGGAAAAATATCATCTACCAAATCTGATTTAAATGGAAATTGGATTTCAGAAATTGAAACTCCAAATGCAGGAGGGCCATATTCTTTAGAAATTTCAGATGGAATTAAAACAAAAAAAATTTCAGATATTCTAATTGGCGAAGTATGGTTTGCATCAGGGCAATCAAATATGGAAATGCCCTTACAAGGTTACCTTCCTGCAGAACCAATTGATAATGCTGATGAAGAAATATTAAATTCTTTGAATAATAATATAAGGATGTTTACTGTGACCAATAACGTTACATTGTCTAAAATTGATACGGCAGATGGAGAGTGGTTAAAAAGCAGTCCAAAAAATAGTAGATATTTTAGTGCAACAGCATATTTTTTTGCTAAAAAACTTCAAAAAGAGTTGAATATACCAATCGGAATAATAAGTTCCAGTTGGGGAGGGACACCAGCCGAAAGCTGGGTTAGTGAAGAAAAATTAAGAACTTTGAAAGAATTTGAAGATGAAATAAATGAACTTCATGTTAGATATGATAAATTTCAAAATAAATCAGTGCCCCTAAGAGAAAATAAAGGAAATGTTAAAGATGCTGACCCAAATGATTGTTGTTTAAATCTTCCCGTTGTATTATACAATTCAATGGTGCATCCATTTATTAATTATAAAATTGCTGGATCAATCTGGTATCAGGGAGAATCTAACGTTCCAAAGCCTCAACAATATCATGAACTATTTTCCTTAATGATAAATGATTGGAGAGATAAATGGGGTTTCGATTTTCCGTTTTATTTTGTACAATTAGCCCCTCATAAATACAGCGGCCAAAGTAAGAATAAACTGGCCGAATTAAGGGATGCACAAAGATTAACTTTAAAACTTCCAAAAACAGGAATGGCAGTAACTTTAGATAACACAAAAAATTTTCATCTAATTCACCCAACTAATAAGAAAAGTGTTGGATTAAGATTAGCTTATATTGCATTAAATAGAACATATAATAAAGATTTTGTTGATTCAGGACCATTATATAAAAGTATTTTAATTAATAAAAATAAAATCATAATTGAATTTGATCATGTTGAAGGGGGATTAACAAAAAAGGAGGACGAACTTACCGGTTTTGAGATTGCTGGAGAAAATAAAAAATTTATTGAGGCAGATGCCAAAATAAAAGATAACAAGGTTGTTGTATGGAATAAAAAAATATCTAATCCTAAATACGTCAGGTATGCTTGGAAAGATACGAGCACAGCTTCATTATTTAATAAGCATGGATTACCTGCTTCATCTTTTAACTCGATAAATTAATTTCATTTTTTAAATGAAGATTTAATAAGAACTGCGGAATGCATTAGAGTAGCTGCTATTTTGCCTTTCTGATCAAACAACTCACCTTTAATGGTAGCAATTTGTCTTCCTACTTTTATAACCTTAGCTGTAGCAATTACTTTCCCTGCAAATAATGGTTTATGATGGATGCTGTGAAGATTTGTAGAGTTTGGGTAATAGGCCCCTTGAGATTCATAAATTACTAATAAACTAGTGATATCATCTAACATGGAATTCATTTGCCCCCCTTGAACATTTTGATTAGGGTTAAGAGTAATGGGTGTAAATTCGCCCTCCATTTTCAGAAATCCCTTTTTATACTCAAGAAATTTAAATTTAAAAAGCTTACCTGTTCCACCAAACTCTCTGTAAAAATTTAAATATTTTTCAAAATCAAAAGCTTTTTTTTCCAATTTTTAATTCATGAATTTCAAATATAAAAAACCCTCCACTTAGGAGGATTTTTAATTGATATTTAGAGTTTATTTTTCTGGAATTGACGCAGCAGCAGCAGCAGCTGAAGCTTCAATAGCCGCAGTCATTTCTGTGGTGTCGTACATATGGTACTCTTCGCTGATTTTTCCATCATCTCCCCAGATAAAACTTATATGCGCTGGAAGTGTAATGGTTTCTCCTGTCAATTTGCTTGTTGCTATCCAGTTAAACCAAGTCTGGGTTACTGTAACACCCTCATTGGAAGGTCCAGGCGGATAACTTGCTGTTTCTACCCATTGGCCCATGTCTGTTGCTCCTTCGGCACCATAAGACATCTTAATTGGTGAAAATGTAGCATGCTGAGCCTGTAATAAGACTTCTAATTCTTCAAGTGTGATTGATTCTGTACTATTAAGATAAACCTTTAATTCCGGTGACCAGAGAGACTTTAGGCCATCCATGTTATTGTTTAAATAATTTTGATAATGAGCTCTAATTGAATTTGATTTATCGTCCTCAAAACTCAAGTTTACACCTGTTCCACTTCCACTACATCCAAGAATAAGAAAAGAAAGTATTATTAATGATATTTTTTTCATTTTAATGATTTTAATGATTTTTAAGATACAAAGAAATGACACAACTAATATCAACTTCCTAATTCATTTCAATATTCTAAAAATCAATAATCTTTATCCAAGTGAAAAATTATTGCACAAAGAGAATATCAACATCTTTATCTTTTAATGCAATTAAAGTATTTTTTAGGTTTTGATTTTTCAATTTTTCAAACTCATTAGCAACTTTTTCTAATCTATTTTTAAGAATCGTATAAACTTCATCATAAGAATCAGCAGGTCTAAAATCAGATATTTGAACATTAGTTGCTAAGTATCTCAATTTTTCAACTAACATTTTTTCGTATCTAACACCATCTTGTCCAGTTCCAGTTATTTTTAATTGAATTAATTTTTTTTCAACTTCTAAAAATTCTGATTCCAATTTTTCAACTATTACCATCAGATCCTTCTTTTGATCGGAATTTTTAAGCATCGCTTTTAAATCAATTAATTGTTTTCGAATAGTTTCAATTGAATTAACATGAGATATGGCAAGATTTAAATCAGCATAAATTTTGGCCACCAATTCATTTTGAAGTGAAATATCTTCTAAAGTTCCTTCTGAATTTGGATCTTTCATCACTTCTAAAGATTTGGACATTAAATTTTCTCCTGATTTTAATGTAACATTATACGTTCCAGGAGGAGATAAAATTGAAAAACTGTAAAGGCTTTGCTCTGCTCTTTCTTTATTTTTATCAAGAGAAAACCATTCTGCGTAAAGCGGTTTGGTTCTAAAGACAATTTCATCAGTTTTTTCAGTAGTAAAATCCCACCAAAGTCTATTTATTCCTTTGTTTGCTTTTTCCTTTATTACTTTGATAGTATCGTTTTCTTGGTTTGTTATTATAATCTCTACATCCCTTTCACTGTTTGACCAATAATTAATAGACGCCCCTTTTGGTGGGTCTTGACCTGTTGATGCTTCTTTTTGCCTTTGAAGGCTGCCGGTTACATTGTGGAATCTATATGAGGACTTTATATCAAAAAGGTGAGACTCTTTTTTTGAGATATTCTCATTGAGTTGTTGTAATGGAGATAGATCGTCTAGTATCCATATCCCACGGCCATATGTTCCAATGACAAGATCGTTAAAATGTTCTTGAACATCGATCCAATACATGGGAGTTGGAGGGAGGTTTGTCATTAAACTTTGCCAATTTTCTCCATCGTCGTTTGAAAAGTATAACGCGTTTTCTGTACCAAGATATAGTAGTCCTTCTCTTACAGGGTCTTCTTTAATATTTCTAGTATAACTTAGGTTCCCAGGTGCGATTCCATTAGTAATTTTTTTCCACGATTTACCAAAATTCTCTGTTTTGTAAACATAGGGCTTAAAATCTCCAACTTGATGAAACTCTATTGTTAGGTACGCTTTTGCTGGATTCCACTTAGAAGCTTCGATATTTCTTACTACACCAAGCTTTGGAAGTTTAGAGATATTTTTTGTTACATTTTCCCAACTCTTGCCATTGTCTTGGCTAACATGAACTAAACCATCATTTGTTCCGGCCCATAGGACTCCCTTTTGGACTGGTGATTCTTCAAATGCATAAATTACATTGGCATACTCAACTGCAATATTATCGCCTGTTAATCCGCCGGAGAAACCTTGCATTTTTTTATCATTCATTGTTAAATCTGGGCTTATTACTTCCCATGTTTGTCCATCGTTTGTTGTCTTATGTACGTGCTGACTAGTCACATAAACGGTTTTATTATCGTGAGGTGATATTAATAATGGAAAAGTCCATTGGAATCTATATTTAAGTAGTAAAGCATAGCTCCCAGCTGCATACTCTGGCCAAACTTCGAGCTGTCTGTATTGTTTTGTCTTTTCATTATATCTAGTTACTATACCTCCTAGTGATCCAGACCCTGATGCACTTGACCATACAATATCAGGATTTATAGGATCAGGAGTGGCAAAACCACTTTCACCCCCACCAACCTCTCTCCACATTCCTGATTGTATCATACCTGTATTACTCCATCTGTAATTGCTAATAGCCCTACTCGGACCTTTCATTGAAGGGCCATCCTGTCTGTTGGTCAGCAGGTTGTATGGTACACTATTGTCAGTAGTAACGTGATAAAGTTGAGCAATAGGTAAAAGTGTTTTGAGCCAGGATTTACCTCTATTTTGAGAGATGGATATTCCACCATCACCTGCTACTGCCATTCTGTTTCCATCAAATGGGTCTATCCACATTTCATGGTGATCCCAATTTGGAGAAGCTAATTGAGGACCATTTTCTTCTTTTTCATCGCCATCTCCTTCTAAGGCTTGAGTTACAGTAACTCCCCCATCAATACTTGAGAAGAAATCACTTGTCATAAAGTATACTTCATTTGGATTATCAGTGGAGGCAGCCGTTCTGGTGTAATATGCTTGCCTTCCCCCAAGGTTTCTATTTGAGTTAACAAGTTTAAATGTTTTACCATTATCATCCGATCTCCATAACTCTCCAAATTCTGTCTCTTTTCCGTTGTATGGGACTCCATCTCCAGTTTCAATAAGAGCATATAATCTATCTGGATCTGCTGGAGTCATAGCAAGAGCAATTTTACCTACATCTTTTTTAGGGAGCCCGTTCCCTTTTAATTTTGTCCAATTAACTCCACCATCTACAGATTTAAAAATTCCACTTCCTGGGCCGCCACTAATCCTTCTCCACGTTTTAAGATCTAATTGCCACGCACCAGCAAATAAAATTCTAGAATTATCTGGATCCATGACCATATCAGAAATACCAGTATTATCATCAATAAAAAGAACATGTTTCCAACTTTCTCCTCCATTTTCACTCATAAAAACACCTCTTTCTTTTTGTGGGGCATAAGCATGACCAAGAGATCCTACATAAATCAAATCTCTGTTTTTCGGATGAATAATAATTCTACTAATTCTTCCTGTATTTTTTAATCCTAAATGCTTCCAAGTTTCTCCACCGTCTTCAGATTTATAAACCCCGTCACCAACAGAAACGTTCGATCTAATCGAGCTCTCGCCTGTTCCTACATAGATGGTCATTGGATCTGATGGAGCTATTGATATGGCACCAATAGAATGAACATCCTGATTATCAAAAATAGGGTTCCAGTTTAACCCACCATCAATGGTTTTCCAAACACCTCCAGAGGCAGCTCCAACATAGTAAGTCATAGGATCATTTGGAATCCCGGCAACTGTAGTGACCCTATTTCCTACAGGACCAACATGTCTAAATTGCATCTCCTCAATTGTTTCCTTAGATAAGTTTTGAGAGAATGATTTATTTGACAAAAAAAAGGTGAGAGTTGCAAAAAGTATTAATTGAATTTTTTTCATTATTCGAGGATTTATTTGAACATTAAATATAAGCTAATTCAAAAAAATATAAAAGAAAAAGGTATTAATCAATACAATAAGTATCTCCAACTTCAAACTGATTATATACTTCCTCGCTTACAGCACCTGAAGGAATAGGTGTAGCCTCTAAACCAAGATAATTTTCATAATATTCTTCTTGCCAAAAAAATAAAAAGGCACTCCCACTTTTTTCTTTCCTTGTTATCTCAACACAGCCTTTTTCTTTTGAGCAACTAAGCAGTATAAGAAATGTTACACAAATAAGTTTTTTCATTGGTTTTTGGTTTATACTAATATATTTATTCTATTTATATTGATTGTTAAATAATAGTTTAGAATTAAATTTATTATTAAACATATACCGATAATTTAAGAAACACTCTATTTGAAGGATTCAAATTATTGACTTATCTGTTAATTAATATCAGTTACTTCTTTGTATTTTTATATTCTAATTTTTATTCAATGAAAAAATATACCATACTTATTATTTTCTTTATACTTTTTTCATGTAAGGAAGAAGCTGAAAAAAAAGATATTGTTTACTTATCTCCTGATTGTGAATGCTGTCATGAATGGATTTCACATATGAAAAGTAATAATTTTCTTTTAGAAAAGAATATGGACTCTAATATGTATGATGTAAAAATAAATGCTGGTCTCCCAATTGATTTAGCTTCTTGTCACACCGCTATAATTAATGGCTACTTCATAGAGGGGCATGTTCCTGCTAGTGATGTAAAAAAATTAATAAAAGAAAACCCTGAAAATATAATAGGGTTAACTGTTCCTGGAATGCCAGCAGGAATAAACGTCCCTGGAATGGAAGTTAATAACGAAAAAGCAAATTTTGATGTTTTAGCGGTTGACATTAATGGAGAATCAAGTGTTTGGTCACATTATGAATAATTTAATAAAATTGAATTCCTTAATCAAGAGGATATATCTTTAAAAGCGTATTTAACAAGAAGATTTAAGGAAGTGTATTCTAATGTTTTTTCGTGTGTAGCTTCCAAAATCAATTTTGGTGCTTTCCCAGCTTTCTCCGCCTCAATCCATCTAGAAACACAAAGACACCATTTATCACCGTCTTTTAAACCTGGAAATTGATAGTAGGGCATTGGTGTTATTAAATCATTTCCTCTCGAAGCAGAAAAAAGTAAAAAATCATCTGTCATAATAGCACAGACTGTATGTGTTCCTTTATCTTCTGAAATAGTTCTGCATAAGCCATCTCTAAAATATCCAGTCATAGGGTTGTTACAGCAAATTTGAAGAGGTTCTCCAAAAACATTTTTTTCCATCTAACTAAACTACAAAAACCCTTTAACAATAAATTAAGTTGAATTTGCAAAAAGTAAATTTAAATGCAGTTAAACGTAAAAACTTTTTTAAATGTATTTTGATACCAACTGAAAACAAGATTTTCATACTCTGATAAATTTAATATATTGTTGTTTAATCTATAAACTAGTAAAATGAAAAATTTTTTTTTGTTATTTAGCTTTGTTATCTCACTTTCATTATTTGGACAAAAAGAATATTATGAGTTAAGAACATATTCCATCCCCTTCAATGGTTCAGAAAATGCTCTTCACAATTATTTGGAAGAGGCACTTCTCCCTGCTTTAAATAGAAATGGAGTTATAAATGTTGGTGTTTTTGAGGCACTTGGTAACCCAACACCTAAACAAATTATTCTTCTTATACCCTATAAAAATATTTCGACTTATGCAGAGATAATTATTTCATTAACAACTGATAAAAAATATCTTGAAATGAGAAAACCTTATGATACTTTGAGTTATGATAAGAAAGTTTATTCTCGTTTTTCAAGTTCCTTTTATATTGCTTTTGATGGTCTTCCAAAATTGATTAAACCCAAAGAAGGAAGTAAACTTTTTGAATTGAGGACCTATGAGGGTTATAGTGAAGATGCTGTACGAAGAAAAGTAAAAATGTTTAATAAAGAAGAGTTTACAATTTTTGACACCACAGGTTTACACTCTGTTTTTTTTGGTGAACAAGTATCTGGACC
>CENP01017771.1_pt1 | contig 14288 bp, 13 predicted proteins | sample 361281 | NCBI WGS metagenome assembly CENP01 (sample SAMEA2591122, study PRJEB7988) | marine metagenome | biome: marine biome (ENVO:00000447); feature: deep chlorophyll maximum layer (ENVO:xxxxxxxx); material: saline water (ENVO:00002010), including plankton (ENVO:xxxxxxxx) | depth 70 m
ATTAGATAAGATCGTTTTTTCGAATTAAAAAGTACCTGGGTCGTATCTATTGTAATGCCTTGATCCCGTTCCGCCTGTAATGCGTCTAATAGAAAAGCATATTCCAGAGGCATCCCCCTTCGTTCTGACATAGCCTTAACGGCTGCCATCTTACCTTCTGTTAAGCTATCAGTGTCGTGAAGTAGTCTTCCTATCAAGGTTGATTTGCCATGATCCACATGTCCTGCAATTACAAGGTTTATAGATGGATTGGGATTATTTTCTAGAGATTGAGCCATCTTCGAAGCCTTACATATAACCGTCGGTTCGAAGTCGTTCAAAAGCATTCTCGCCCTCATGGTCCATTGCCCGCCCCGAACGTTCGGCTATTTTGGTGGACTCTAATTCACTTATTATTTCATCTACATTGCTTGCGGAGCTTGAAACTGGAAACGTGATGTCATGATCGCCAAGTGACCGGTATCTTTTCCCTTTATTAGAAAAGTATAGGGGTACGACTGGGATATGCTCTCTTTGTATGTACCGCCAGATATCTAATTCTGTCCAAGCTAATATAGGGTGGACTCTGATATGAGTGCCGGCTGGAAAATCGGTTTTATATTGATCCCAAAATTCGGGAGGTTGCTGTTTGAAGTCCCACTCCGCGTCGGTTCCTCTTGGGCTAAATACTCTCTCTTTTGCTCTAGTTCCCTCTTCGTCTCGCCTTATTCCTGCTATTACAGATTGAAAGTTTTTCTTTTTAATCAGCCGCTTTAGTGCCTCTGTTTTTCGTGCGGCGGATCTAGATGCAGGAGGAAGAGTGGGGTCGATCTCTTCTATTGGTGGGCACTCTTCTACAATTAATTTAATATCCCACTCTGCCGTGAATTTTTTCTGGAACTCGTACATCTCCGGGAATTTCTTCCCGGTGTCGCAGAAGAGGAGTGGAAAAGGAATATGCCCAAAAAAAGCTTTTTTTGCTAACCAAACCATTACATTTGAGTCTTTGCCAAGAGACCACAACAATCCTAATTGATTAAATTTAGCGTATGCTTCGCGCAAAATATAAATACTTTGTGCCTCTAATGTATCTAATCGATTCATGGTGTCCAAAATGATAAGGGTTGCGAATAACACTCTTTTCTACGGTTCGAACTCTTATAAGTCAAAGCTCACTTTAAATTCTTTTAGACTTGTAGCACTATATACAACTTTGCAGAATGGACAAAAATAGGGCAATAATTCGAGGGAGTTTGATTATGGATCTTGGGATAGCAGGAAAGACAGCAATAGTTTGTGGCTCTAGTAGAGGGCTTGGCAGAGCTTGCGCACAATCGCTCGCCAAGGCAGGGTGCACAGTCGTAGTAAATGGAATTGATCCAGAAAGACTGGCAGCCACTGCTATTGATATTCGAAAAGAAACGGGTGCTAAAATAATAGAAGTTGCCGGTGATGTGACTACTCATTTGGGACAGAATGCGCTATTTGAAAAATGTAATGCTCCAGATATATTGATAACTAACGCTGGTGGTCCACCGTTTAAAGACTTTAGAGAGTTGGAACGCGACGCCATGCTTAACGGTGTTACCTGGAATATGATTACCCCCATTGAACTAATTCAGCGGTATATAGATGGAATGTCAGAACGTGGCTTTGGCCGGATTTTAAATATTACATCTGTCTCGGTGAATATGCCTGTATCTGGGCTTGATCTGTCCAGCGGCGCGCGAGCCGGTCTGACGGCATTTTGCGCAGGAGTATGCAGAAGTGTCGCGCATACTGGTGTCACTATTAATCATATACAACCAGGTTTCTTTGATACTGACCGATATCGTGCAGGGATTGATGCTATGGCTGGTCAGTTAAAAATTACTCACGAAGAAGCTCACCAACAACGTATCCAAGAGGTACCAGCCAAAAGGGCCGGTGCCGCAGAAGAGTTTGGCGAGGCCGCAGCTTTCCTGTGCAGTCTACAAGCAGGATATATTACGGGGCAAAGCTTGTTATTGGATGGGGGGCTATTTAATAGCTCTTTTTGAATTTAAGAAATAGTATGGGGATAGGCTGAAATGGTTGACGATGGCTTCTTTGATACAGTTATACAAAATGGCACAATAGTAGACGGATCGGGTGAGAGCAGGTTTCAGTCGGACATAGGGATAAAAAATAATAGAATACAGGCGATGGGTGATTTAAGTATGGCTAAATCTGGGCGCAAGATCAATGCGGCTAATAGGATTGTAGCTCCAGGTTTTATTGATGTGCATACGCATGATGATCGGGTGCTTCTTGCAAAACCCACAATGGATATGAAAATTAGTCAAGGAGTAACGTCTGTAGTAGTGGGGAATTGCGGTATTAGCCTTGCACCGCTGGTGGCTGATAATCCACCGCCCCCATTGGACCTTATTGCAGAGGCTGGGGCGTGTCGTTATTCGACATTCGACCAGTTTCTGCAGGAAGTTGAAGGTGCTCCTGCTGCGGTAAATGCAGCGTTTCTAGTTGGTCATTCTACCCTCCGTGTAGGAACGATGGACTCGCTCGATAGGGCAGCTAGTTTGACTGAAATAAAAAAAATGCGGTCACTGCTCGAAGAAGGCCTGACCGCCGGTGCGATTGGGTTCTCAACTGGACTTTTTTACAAGCCAGCTATGATGGCCCCGACCGAGGAGGTCATAGAAATTGCTTCGGCATTAAAAGCACACAAAGCCCGATACGTAACTCATATGCGCAATGAGAGTGATCATGTCATTCAATCCCTTGATGAAACCTTCAGAATTGGATCAGAGGCGCGTTCTCCCGTTATAGTCTCCCATCACAAGGTCCAAGGAAAAAATAATTTTGGCCGTTCAGTTGAAACGCTTAACCATATAGATGACCATTTGCATGGTCATCACCATGGAATTGCGTTTGATGTCTACCCTTATGTCGCTTCGTCAACTGTTTTAAAGGAAGACTCGATAAGGCTCTCAGAACGTGTTCTCATAACATGGTCTAAATCACGACCAGATTTAGCGGGCAGGGAACTGTCAGATATTGCGGATGAATTAGGGTGCGATATCTTCTCAGCAGCCGCTCAATTACAACCTGCTGGTGCGGTTTATTTTGCAATGGCGGAGGAGGATGTGCAGCGCATATTGTCACATCCAAACGCAATGATAGGTTCGGATGGATTGCCACACGATGAACATCCTCACCCTAGGCTTTGGGGAACGTTCCCGCGTGTTCTCGGACATTATTGCCGAGATCTGAAGTTGTTTTCTTTAGAAGAGGCTATTCGCCGTATGACTGGTTACTCCGCCGAAACATTTGGTTTAATTGACCGAGGAGTTCTCAAAGAAGGAGCGTTTGCTGATATCACAATTTTTGATGAGGATACAGTTTTAGATCGAGCTACATTTGATAAGCCTATGACCCCTGCGGCTGGAATCGATACTGTAATGGTCAACGGAAGTGTTGTTTGGGAGCACGGTTGTGCCACGGGGAATCGTCCAGGCCATGTTCTAAGACACGGTGGAAACCGTCCTAATTAATAATCTAAATCCTATGTGCTCAATTAAAATATTATACCGGTGTTTATATTGGTAATGTTGGAATTTGAATTGGGTTTCTCATTTCGTAGGCCCGGCTTGCAGTTAAGACTTTATCGTCACGGTTCATTGCACTTACAAGCTGTAATCCAGCCGGCAATCCATTAGAGCATAAACCGCAAGGAATCGATGCGGCGGGATGTCTTCCTAAATTGAAGGGGTACGAAAAAGGTGTCCATTCTGTCCAACGGCTCATATTGGAGCCTTTGGGTACCTCTTCTCCTGCGTCAAACGCTGTGATTGGTAGAGTAGGAGTGAGGAGTAAATCATAATTATCAAAGAATTCGTTTAGTTTGGTGCCTGCGCTCTCCCTCTCGGCAGTTGCATCGAGGTATTGCTTGATTGTTATTTCAGCGCCTTCAAGACCAACCTCCCTAAAACCTGGATCAAGAAGCGCAAGTTGTTCTCCTGTCATTTGTTCCTGAAGCCTGGCTGCCCCTACAAACCAGAATATCCTGAATAAATCGTGTTGATCGCCTAACCCGGGATCCACTTCCTCAACGGTTGCACCCAAGGTTGTGAATGTCATGGCTGCTTCTTTGACTAACCTTGCTATTTCTGGATCAACTTTTGCATGCCCTAAGTTGGGACTGTATGCGATGCGCCAGCCTCTAACCGTTTGATCCATACTTTTACGCCAATCACAATTTTGCTCGGGAAGAGCATACCAATCTTTGGGATCGGGTTCCGACATAACAGTCAACATCAAAGCTGCGTCATCGACGGTTCGGGTCATTGGTCCTTGATGGGATAAAGTACCAAAACCGCTTGCCGGCCAGGTAGGAACTCTCCCAAAAGTTGGTTTTAAACCATATATCCCAGTGTAGCCGCTCGGCATTCGAATTGATCCCCCGCCATCTGAACCATGATGAAGAGCTCCAAAACAAGCTGCCGCTGCTGCCGCTGCTCCGCCGGATGAACCCCCAGGCGTTTTCGTTAAATCCCAAGGGTTCCGAGTGATGCCAGTAAGCGGGCTGTCTGTTACTCCTTTCCAACCAAACTCTGGAGTAGTTGTCTTTCCTAGAAGAACTGCGCCATTAGATCTAAGGCGCGCTACCAAGGGTGCATCCTCTTTCCAAGGGCCCTTATCATTTGTTGTTAACGACCCGCGACGCGTTGACCAACCTTTTGTTGCAACTAAATCTTTTATTGTGGTTGGAACGCCATCAACTAATCCGGCAGGTGTTCCCATAGACCACCGTTCCTCGGAAGCTCTTGCGCTTTCTAAAGCTTTTTCTTCGTCTACTAAACGGAACGAATTCAATTTTTTATCATAATTCTTTATATGGTCCAAGATGGCTTTGGTAGCCTCCACTGGGGACATCGTCTTATTTGAATAAGCATTCAAAAGCTCATTGGCTGAGAATAATGCAGGATTGGTTTTCATTTATTATAATCCCTATAATGAATAAATTTTGTACGTGCCGTTTGATAATTATCGACGCGTTTTAAAATTATTAGTACGTGGAGTGCATACATTGGATAACATCTGTGTAACAAGATTTTCTTTACATTCAGCCCAGGGTCTTTCGATCCCTCCAGGTGTGCTCGATTGGTAAATCATAGCTATGGCCATTACTCCAAAAACAGCTGCGAGGATCCACATCGACCGATTCATTATTTGCTCCTATCTAAAATAAATTTATTTGGGCCAATCGACAATATAATCTGGTAAAGACTTATCTGATACATTTCTTTCTGAAGTAGCCCGATTCTTGACTGAAACGCCTGCTTCATGGACTGTCTTAGTGTTTCCTGATACGAGCGGGTGCCACCATTCTAAATCTTTTCCCTCATGTATTAATCTGTACGCGCATGTAGACGGCATCCATTGTAACTCCTGGACTAAACGAGGAGATAAGGCAACGCAATCTGGAACAACAGTTTTTCGGTTCTCGTAATCTCCGCATTTACAGGTATTACAGTCTAAAAGCCGACAGGATACGGACGTGAAATGTAATTCATCCGTTACATCGTCAATAAGCTTTATCAGACAACATTTCCCACACCCGTCGCACAAACTCTCCCATTCGAGAGAGGTCATTTGCCTAAGTGTTTTTGTCTTCCAAAAGGGCTCGTTTTCTTCTGTCACAGCCGGATTGATCAATTACGATATGAAGAATCAACTTTATCAATCTTTCGCATCAATGCTGCGAACTCTAGTTGACCTAACCCATCTGTATCCTTGGAAACCCCTTCTGGACCATCAATATCATCCCCAGACTTTGTTGCGATATTGTCGCCCAGGGTGTTGACTGTTCCTGCACTCGCAGCATCTACCTGAACCTGGCACGCTCTCTCAAGTCGATAGAGTCTTAAAAAGGCCGCTGGTATGGTCTTCCCTACTGTTAATAAACCGTGATTCTTTAGTATCATTGCCTTGTGATTGCCCAATGAGTTCACTATTCTTTCGCGTTCGTCTAGGAATAGGCTTGGCCCCTCATACTCGTGGTATGCAAGCCTCTTATGAAAAGTAGTTGCAAACATACTGATAGGTAAAAGTCCCTCCTTAACACCGGCTACAGCCATTCCTGATCGAGTATGTGTATGCATTACTACCTGATTTTCATCAGAGTGTTTCATATGGATTGCTGAATGGATTACAAATCCAGCATGGTTAACACTGAATGGCGTCTCATCGACTATATTTCCATCTACATCAATTTTCACGAGGTTTGACGCTGTTATTTCATCATAATTAAGACCAAATGGATTTATAAGGAAATGGGGTTCGGCGCCTGGAACTCTCACGGTCAAATGGCCATAAATTAATTCAGTCCATCCGAAGTGCTCAACTAAACGATATGCGGCCGCTAGTTGTACTCTTAAATCCCATTCCACATCGCTCATAGCCGAACGGTCCACTTTAAAGTCGGTTTGTAGCTGGTTCATTTGAATTCTCCTCGTGCGGTTAACGAAAATAATAACCAATCCAAGTACAATTACAGATATCTTCTATCTCCCGGTCAAGGTTATTGATCTATCGCTCCTTGACCAACTTACGTTATCATACACAATTTACAGATTTTAAGAATAATAATGCCGGTTTCAAATCGATAAGTCTATTGATCTGGAGTAAGTTTGCGGAGTTGTGATGGTCAAGTAGTCGAATTTGAAAATTTTATACTCCAGTATGATTTGTCAGCTAGAGAATTGCGCGTCTTCTGATAAAGTAAACTCGCTATTTCGTATTCTATCTGGCCATTCGGCGACCATTTCTGCTACTGATTCTTCGCCATAATGCTCAATCATATCTGTTAGGGCGGCAAATATTGCGGACGAAGCGACTATTTCAGCTGCAACACCTTGAGATAAGGCATCCTCCCATGCCTCCAAAATAACCTTGAGCGCTAATTGTTTTTGTTCGTCTTCTGCGAGGAATGCTTCATCTTGATCCGACATTTTTGAATTCCCGAATTATGCTTATTGCTTGATCCTGTCCTAGCATGCATGTTGTCCCAATGAAAGCTAACTCTTCTAATTCTATTGAATATTTCAGACCGCGTAGGCGGATTGATATTACTAAAAAGCCGCTGGATATCGACCCACATATTACCTTTAATTTTGACGGTCGACCATTTTCTTCGAGATATAATAGTTTTTATCATGAGTTACGACCGATAGAGGCAGCGCAAGATATTTTCTTTTCTAATCTTTTTATGAGGTCATTTGAAGGTCAAGCTGATTTTTCTGTAATTGGGGAATTAGGTTTTGGGACTGGATTGAATTTTGCGCTCGCGTGTAACTATTGGAAAAAAAGAAATGACTGTGATGCAAGGCTTCATTATGTCGCAATCGAACCATATCCGTTAGAGGCACATCAAGTTGACAGATTTCTATCAGGTTTTAGTGAGTTGGATACTGAGAGACGGGAGTTGGTATCTGGGTATCCAAAACCGCATGTTGGTTTTCATCGCGTATGGTCCACAGACAATAAAATAGCACTCACTCTTGTAGTTGGCCCGGTGGATGAGGTTCTTGCTGAGGTTGAGGCGGAAGTGGACGTTTGGTTCTTAAATGGGTTTCCTCTGCGGGTGAATCCAGAAATGTGGTCCCAAAACGTCTGTTTGGAATTAGCTAGACTTAGTAAACCAGACGCTGATCTAATATCCATTTGCGATGATGAAGACATCCAGCATAGGTTAGCTATGCAGGGCTTTCAAATGGAAAAACGAGACGCCTTATCAGGTAAAATAAGGATCTTGGAAGGCAAATTTATAGGCAAAAATAAAGCAAAGTATCTGGCTCCTTGGTTTAGGCCTCCTCCGCCAGTTCAAAGTCAGGGCGCAGTAGGTATAATTGGGGCTGGACTTGCTGGTTGCGCCATGGCAGAAGCGCTGGCCCGCAGAGGGAAGAGAGCTTTACTATTCGACCAGCAAGAAGACGTTGCGGAGCGTGCATCGGGTATAGAAGCGGGGTTAATAGCACCCGAACTGGGCTTGAACGCAAGCAACATGAATCGCTTCTATGATAGAGCCTATAGAATGGCATTGAGTTCAATCGAAGATAGTGAAATAAGATGGAATAGCCGCGGTGTCATAGAGTTTTTTCAAAAAGATGAAGCGCGTAGGCGCATCCAGCACATGAAAGACGGGGCTAGCTTGTGGCATGGTGCTGCTCAATTAATGTCGCCCTCAGAATCCTCATTACAAATAGGGATAAACGTGTCTTCACATGGGATTTGGTTTCCGCACGCAGGTGCCTTGAACCCAAAAAGATATGCGCGGTATATGTCGCAAAAAGCCGAATGTTTCCTTGGTGCAAAAGTGTATGAATTTGATTATAGAGATGATGGTTGGCGGTTGTATGACTATTCAGGACAAAGGATAGCAACGGTAGACACGCTGGTAATTGCGGCAGCTCAACACAGTGGATTTTTCAAATCTATTTCGTTTTTACCGTTGAGTTCACTTCTCGGACAGATCTCTTTTGTCCCTAAAAATGAAAATAGTTATAAATTGAAGGCGAGTATTATAAATAATGGCTATCTAATGCCCAGTATTGATGGATTCCATGTAGTTGGATCTACTTATTTGAGGGACGGCTTTGACGAGAATGAGTGGCCGCAACCTGTTACGGTTGAAGGGCATAAAAAAAATTATAATAATTTGGATCGTGAATTAAGGTCTCTTTTCCCAGATTGTCAGTTTGATCAATGGTTGGGTTATTCTGCTATCCGCAGTGCAACGCCTGATCGACTACCCGTCGTTGGGCCTGTTCCTGAAGCAAAAAAATTTAAAAGAGATTTCAAACGATTGAACTATGGCCCTCGGGGTAAGTTTCCATCTGGTGTCAATTATCAGCCAAATCTATTTGTCCTGGCTGGGCTTGGATCAAGGGGAATTATGACCTCAGCACTTTCCGCAGAGGTTTTAACCAGTCAGATGCTTGGCGAACCTTGGCCTATCGAACGGACTGTAACGACGGCTCTTTCTGCATCTCGTTTTTTAGCGCGAGCGATACAAAATAGTTTATTGAATGAAGTGTAAGTGTGCCTTCAAATGAACTAATGAGCTTAGCGTGCGGTGAGGCCTCCATCTATTACCAATGATGAACCTGTCATAAACCCAGCATCATCGGATGCCAGAAATACAATTCCTTTAGCTATATCTTCCGGAACTCCTAGGCGTCCTATTGGATGTCCTGCTAATGCTACATCACGAGATTTCTTTATATCATTCGTGCCGTGTTGTTGGGCGCGAGAGACAAAAGTTTGTTCGCCCATATCCGTTTGTATTACGCCGGGATGTACCGAATTTACTCTAATTTTATGACCTTTCCTACCGAAATTGAGTGCAGTTGACTTGGTAAACAAGGTCACGCCTCCCTTGGTCATGGAATATAAAGGATCAAGCTCTGAGCCAACTAGTCCCGCGACCGAAGAGATATTAACTATTGCACTTCCTTGACTGCTCTCGGAGCCACGCTTTGCAAGAGCATCGGTTGCTATCTTGGTTCCCAGCCAAACACCGGTCATATTGACATTAGCTAATCTATTCCAATCATCGAGTGATATATCTGAAAAGTCTCTTCCCAAAAATAACCCTGCGTTATTAACCAAAATATCTAGACCGCCAAATTGATCTACAGCCAGATCTACTGCATTGGACCAATCATTTTCATCAGTTACGTCAAGATGGATAAATTTTGCGTTAGGCCCAAGTCTTTCAGCAGTTTCTTCGCCTTTAGTTTTTAAAATATCGCCGATGATTACATTTGCCCCCACACTTATCATCAACCTAGCTGCTGCCTCACCAATTCCTCTGGATGCGCCAGAAATAAGAGCTGTTTTACCATCAAGTCGGTTCATATTTTGGTTTCCTTTAACGCTTACATGCTCCCAAGTAGATTAGATAATACTACCTCTATGCGTCGTTGACTGAAAGTCAACAGATTCTTGTTACTCTAGATATCTCGCATCCGATCGCTAACCTAAAGATTGTTGGAATAGTAGTTTTAGACAATAGGGTGCTTTAGGGTTAGCATCTACTTTGATAAATTAAATATAGTGATGTGTATAATAACTAGAATGTTCAACCTTAGACTGTGGGATATCTGATGACTAAAATGACATCGAAAGTCACGTGGGTTTCGGGTTTGAGGTTTATCGGCGGGTCTGGTAGCGGCCATGGGGCTATAATGGATGGATCTCAAACCTCTAGTTCGAAGGAGGTTCTTGGACCAAGCCCTATGGAGATGGTTTTAATGGGTTTAGGAGGTTGTTCCGGTATAGACGTAATGCACATTTTGGAAAGGATGAGACAAACCGTTACTGGCTGCAAGGTAGAACTGGAAGGAGAAAGAGCAGAAGAAAGCCCAAGAGTTTATAAAAAAATACATTTAATTTACACAATATCTGGCAATAACTTGTCGCAACCGCGCGTTGAAGAGGCTGTTCGTCTATCGAACGAGAAATACTGTTCAGTCTCTGTTATGTTAAATGCATCGGTTAAATTAACCCGTGAGGTGAAGATTATTCAAGACCCAGTGGCTAATTTGGGATGATTTTAGGTTCCGCAAAATGTTTGGGTAACCTCCTCTCCTTTGTTGGGCGGAAGACCTAGATCATGTAACCGTTGATTATTCTCAAATGGTGCGTCTAGAACCGTAATAAGATCTTCCATTAAACCAAAGTCTTCAGTATTTGTTGCTAGGTCAATTGCTTTCTCTATCTGATGGTTCCTTGGAATAAAGGCAGGGTTTACCGAGTTCATTTTCTTTTTTATTTCTTTGATTCTTCTTCCTTCATTACCAAGTTTATCATTCCAGCGAGCTAACCACTCGTCTATATCGTGTTTAGAATCAAAAAGGTTCTTAAAGTTAGTTTCGTTCTCTTCGCCCAGGTAATCGCCTAGCGAACGATAGGCGGTTGTAAAGTCAACGTTACTTTTTGATAGAAGGTCCAAAAAATCAAATGCTAATTTTGTATTTTCCTCATCTGAAGCGCTTAGGCCTATTTTTTTGCACAGCCCTTCGTGAAAAGCCTTTTCGAAAAAAAACCAGAAATTTTCTATTGATGCTTTAGCCATCGTAATTGAGTTATTCTGATTTTCATCCAATAACTTAAGAAGTGTTTCAGCAAACCGTGTTAAATTCCATTGTCCTATCATTGGTTGATGATTATAGGCATATCGCCCACCGCTATCGATAGAGCTGAACGTTTTATTGGGATTGAAACCATCCATGAATGCGCATGGTCCATAATCAATTGTTTCGCCAGAAATTGCAGTATTGTCAGTATTCATTACACCATGGATAAAACCAACTAACATCCAGGACGATATCAATTCGGCCGTATTCTGGATAACACTATCCAGCAGTGTTAGGTATGGCTGTTCGGTAAACTCAGCATGTGGATAATGCCTTTTAATAGCATAGTCTGCGAGTATCGCGATGCTCTCGTCATCCCCCTTGCCGTGAAAATATTGGAACGTACCAACTCGGATATGGCTGGAGGCTACCCTTGTTAATATCGCGCCTGGCTCCATGTATTCACGCCTGACCATTTCTCCTGTCAAAGAAAACGCTAGTGCTCTCGTAGTAGGGATACCTAGATTGAACATAGCTTCACTAACAATATACTCGCGCATCACGGGACCCAAAACGGCCCTGCCGTCACCCATTCGAGAATATTTTGTGGGGCCAGATCCTTTAAGCTGAAGGTCCCATCTTTGACCTTCGTTATTCAATAGTTCACCCAGTAAGACTGCTCTTCCGTCCCCAAGCTGTGGGACCCAATTGCCAAATTGGTGACCTGCGTAAACCATAGCAATCGGATCTGCCTGCTTTGGGACCCTATTTCCTGCTAATATTTCATGGTCTGTTTGTCCTATTGTTAGAGGGTTTAATCCCAAAGTCTCAGATAATTTATAATTTAGTTTAATAAGTTTTGGTTCTTTTACTGCGGTTGGATGACGTCGCTGGTAAAAAGTTTCTGGAAGGCGGGCATAGGAATTGTCGAACCGCAAATCTTCCAGCGTTTTGGCCATCACCTGAGAGTGCTTGGTGTCTTTACCTTTTTCTTGGATGTGATTTTCTAGAGACAAAATACGTCCTCATTATAACATTAAATTATCATTGGATTGATCTTTGTTTTTGTATCTCATTTCAGCTTAAGTCAATTCTTAAGGCTCGCATTGTCAACTTTATCATAATTTTTGACCAATTGCCTTAATTTGGGGATCAGTTCTTTTCCATATTGTTCTGCGTCTATGAGGGGATCATATCCTCTAATTAATAGGCTCGTGGCACCGATCTTATAATATTCAAGCATGGCCTTCGCAACGGTATCTGGGGTTCCAACTAACGCGGTTGAGTTTCCTCTTGCTCCAGTTGCAACTGCGAGTTTTGTCCACAGGCATGTGTCGTGGATTTCGCTTTTTGCCGCGGCAGATAAAAGCCTTTGTGAACCCACATTGCTTGGTTTTGGGGCAGCGATACCCCTCCGCAATTCAATAATCTTTTTGTGAATGGCGTGTGCTTTTTCCCACGCTTTTGACTCAGTGTCCGCTAATATAGGCCTAGTGGATAAGCTGAACTTCAAGACGTCTTTGTTTTCCTTAGACTTGTTCCTCACCCGAGTCATAAAATGTTCCGTATCTTTTAAAGGCTCTCCCCATAGCATGAAGGTATCCAAATATGGCGCTAATGAATTAATGGCAGCATCCGATCCTCCCCCCCCATAGATTGGTATATGGGGTCTTTGAAAGCATGGGATGTGTGATTGGGTTCCGTTTGTTTTATAAAACTGCCCTTCAAAATCGAATGGCTCCTTTCTGGTCCATGTAAGCCGCATTAATTTTATATATTCTGAACAGCGAAGATATCGATCAGAATGAGTTGAATAATCTCCATCTTTCGCCTGATCAGCATCACTCCCACCTGCGATTATGTGAACAGCGAGCCTTCCTAGTGTAAGTTGATCAAGTGTTGCGAATGTTCGCGCTGCTAGAGATGGTGCAACAAAACCGGGTCGATGGGCTAACAGAAACTTAAGTTTTGTTGTCACGGATGCGGCATGGGCGACTATCATAGCCCCATCGGGTGCATCTGAGAAATAACCAACGAGTACTCTGTCAAAGTCTCCGTTTTCATGAACTTGTGCCGTTTTTTTGATAACATCCAGATCAAAATAAGGACCAGATGGATCAATCACCTCAGAAGAGATACGAGGGGCTACCCAGCCAATTATTTCTAAAGGCATCTCTAATAGTCCTTCATTCAGTCATAAAAAAACGCCTACCCATTGCGCAGCCTTTCAAATCCAAATTCTACCCTAATTCAAATTAAATATGCTATTTAAAATTTCGGAAAAACATTGGGTTGGTAAAGCCATATAAACGTTAACCAACTGCGAATTCCTTTTTCTTCGAATAAGATGATTTTATAGGTCTGATTGTGTTGCAGGTGCAGCTTTAATTGCTTGAAATGAAACGATTTGTGCAAATAGTATAATCCAATGCAAATTAATGTTAGCAGACTAGAGTTTCTCGAAGAGATATTATAGGCTAGGGAGCTGATATGAATAATAGGAGAATAACAGGTGAGCCCAGCGGATAAAAATAAATCAACAACGACAGCAACCGATACATTAGCCAAGAAAAGTCGGGATGAGGGTATAATTTCTGGCGGCCATCTTGTTGCCAAGGCTCTGAAAGCCGAGGGGGTAGATACGATTTTTACACTCTGTGGCGGCCATATTATTGATATTTATGATGGTTGTATCGATGAAGGGATCAGGATAGTTGATGTAAGGCACGAGCAAACGGCTGCCCATGCTGCAGATGGATACGCTCGTCAAACGGGAAAACTTGGATGTGTGGTTACCACAGCAGGTCCTGGTTGTACTAATGCAGTAACAGGGGTTGCTACAGCTTATAGATCAGAGAGCCCTATTTTGCATATAGGGGGGCAGAGCTCGCTAACCCAACATAAACAAGGGTCACTTCAAGACCTTCCTCATGTTGATATGATGGCGCCAATAACAAAGTTTGCATCGGGTGTTTTTTCAACCGAGCGGGTGGCAGACATGGTGTCGATGGCGGCTAGGGAATGCTTCAATGGTGCTTATGGTCCGTCATATTTGGAGATCCCAAGGGATATCCTGGATGCTGAAATTCCGATCGAACAGGCTCGTATCCCAACGATAGGTCGTTATCGTTCCTCCACCAAGTCGATAGGTGATCCGAATGATATAGAGAGGCTGGCTGATATTCTTAT
>CENP01032000.1_pt1 | contig 14254 bp, 12 predicted proteins | sample 361281 | NCBI WGS metagenome assembly CENP01 (sample SAMEA2591122, study PRJEB7988) | marine metagenome | biome: marine biome (ENVO:00000447); feature: deep chlorophyll maximum layer (ENVO:xxxxxxxx); material: saline water (ENVO:00002010), including plankton (ENVO:xxxxxxxx) | depth 70 m
TGAGTGTTGACCCCTGTTTAGAAGTGCATGTCAATATGTGGTCAGAGGATTTCTTGCGAGTTTCGGAAGTCGGGCAAATAGTCGAATCCATGGGATTACCTTTTCAGATAACGCTCGACCATAGCCATATAATTTTTAAAATTGACAATCCCTTTGAACAAAAAGTTTTTGATATCGATGAGGATATTAAAAAGGGAGATCTGATCCTAGATCCATTTACAGCGGGCCATGTCTGTGGCGACTGGATTTCAAAGGGTTGGGTTCGGCATTGTCATGCGCGCTCTGCTGTCCCAAATAATCCGAAGAATATAGTTGCCACTGATGATGAAGGGAATGTTGGAAGAGGTATTCAATATCCTTTCTGTGATCCTGGGACTGGGAATTATCATGAACTATGGAATGAGCAATTATTAGAGCCCTGGAAAGAAGTAGTGCGCCAATTAATGAAGTACCATGCAAATAATACTGATAGTCGACTGGGGCAAATAAGTACGGAATTCATATCTAATTTTGACTATGGGGAAGGTTGTAAGTACTCGCTTTTTGACCAGGCCCAAGCTTGTACGTCATGGATGCGGAGTACCTGGGACAAAATTCTCGCAGAAGCTGAAAAATAAATAATCCAACCTATATAGGAATATTAATAATAGCTCTCAATCCACCGCTGGGCGCTTCTTCCAGCTCTAATTCCCCACCATGACTGCGCGCAATGTCTCTAGCGATCGTAAGGCCTAGCCCAGTTCCGCCAGTTTCAGGATTCCGGGATGGTTCTACACGAAAAAAGGCTTTGAAAACATCTTCTCGGGACTCGGTTGGTATGCCGGGACCGTCGTCATCAACCATTATGATTATTGAATTTTTGTTTTGTAACAACTTAACATCCAAATTTTTCCCATATCTTTTAGAATTGGATATCAAATTAGTTAAGGCTCTTTTTATTGCCTGGGGTCGAACCTCCAATTTTTGAAGGTTTTGAACGTTTAGTGTCAAATTAATTTTGGATCCATCACGCTTTTCTGCTGTAACTACTTCATCGATTAAATTTTCTAAATCAGTAGCAATGGGGGTTTCAGTGCCTTCTCCTCTTGCAAAGGCCAGATAACCTTCTATCATTTTTTGCATATCCTGAACGTCATCTTCCAGCTCTTTTATAGCGGAACTTTTGTCGAGCATAGCCAGTTGCAATTTCATTCGCGTTAATGGAGTTCGAAGGTCATGTGAGACGCCGGCAAGCATTTCGGTCCGTTGTGAGATTTGTCTCAAAATTCTCTGCCGCATCTGACCGAATGCGAGGGCAGCTTGTCTAACCTCTGTTGCCCCACCAGGTTTTAAATCTCCTGGATCTCGACCCATCCCAAAGCTACGAGCAGCCAAAGCCAATCGCCGTATAGGCCGGATCTGATTACGCATGAATACTATTGCGATGGCAAAAAGCACCAGTGAGCTTCCAATCATCCACATTAAAAATATATAAGGCGTTGAGCTGTAAAGGCGTTTGCGATGTACATCAATGGTAAGGACGCCCTTAGCTAATTGAATATAAACTAAGACTCGCCGATCAAGTTTCTCGGGATCTATCAAAAACGGCCGTTTCACTCTCTCTGTCATCGCCTTGGAAAGGGTCTTCTGTACCCTATCACCATCTATTTTTGCTGAATTTAATAAAATTTTATCAGGACTATAAGATAGCTTTATATGAAGAATTTTTTCTGCTCGATCTCTGACATTATCAAGTTTTTCTTCACTTCCAATTGGGGTTATTGCATCAATTATAAAAGCTATATCTCCTGCGAGCGTATGGGAAAGCCGTCTGGTCATGGTATCCCAGTGACGATCAAAAAAGACAAAGGTGGATATCGCTTGCATTAAAATTAATGGAGTAACAATAATTACTAATGAACGACCAAATAGTGTTTTGGGAAGGAGGTATTTAATTATTGGTTCTATTTTCTTCATTCAAAATGCCGTTTGATATTATTCTTCATGTTGTTTTCAATATATATCCTTGGCCTCGTATTGTTTTGAGATAGCGAGGAAATTTTGGGTTTTCCTCAATTTTCCGCCTCAATCTAGTTATTTGGACATCAACAGTCCGAGTATTCCCAAGTTCTTCATCAACCTCAATTAATTTTTCTCGGCTTAAGATAACCCCAGGTGAGTTTGAAAATGCTTTTAATATTCGCGTTTCGGATTCTGTTAATCCGGTTATTTCGTCGCCTTTGTACAATAGGTCTTGTTTTAGATCATATTGGAAAGGTCCGAACTGAACGCGGTGTCCATCTGATTTATTAATAGCTGGTTGTTGAATGCGATGAAGAATCTTTTGAATCCTTAGCACCAGTTCCCGTGGTTCGAACGGCTTTGATAAATAATCATCCGCGCCGGACTCCAAACCCATTATACGATCATCTGGCTCGTTCATCGCAGTCAAAAGTAATATGGGTACATCCAAATTTTTACGGAGATCATTAATAAGTTCGATACCTGTCTCTCCGGGCATCATTACATCGATAATTAGCAAGTCGAACTCAAAAAACTCGAGTTGTTGGCGCGCTTCTCTCCCATCGGATGCACATGTGACACGAAATTTATTTTGATGGAGATATCGATCTAATAAACTAAGTAAACGGCTGTCATCGTCCACAATTAATATGTGTGATAGTTCCATATTGATTTCTTGGTTGTCCATTCATTATCCTCGGCGAAGATATTTAAATTTTCAGGCTCTTTTTCGTAAGAAACTATAAGTGATAAAATTGGCTTCAAGTGCAACTTTATATGCTGTTCATCCCTTTGGTTACTGAATTCTTGTAGTCGAAGAAATATTTTCATCTCTGTCTAGTTTTTACACTAGCGATATTGACATATTTTCGTAAAATATTATCTTTCGCTGCTAGATATTGAAACAATATATCAATAAGGTGTCTTATAGCAGGTTTTAATAATAACTTGCTTAATCCGGAATAGGAACAAAAGGTATGTCAGCAGCCCCATTCGACGATCGAGACGGATCTATTTGGTTAGACGGGTCTCTCATAGACTATCGCGATGCTAAATTACATGTTTTGTCGCATGGACTGCACTATGCAAGTGCAGTTTTTGAGGGGGAGAGATTATACAACGGATCTATCTTCAAATCGCAAGAACATACTGAACGATTGCTTAACTCGGCAAATGTAGTCGGTTATGAAATTCCATATAAAGCTGAGGAAATCGAAAAGGCTAAGTTGCAGGTCATTGAAGCGATGGGACTTGTTGATGGCTATATACGACCAATAGCATGGCGGGGCACGGAAATGATGGGAGTTTCCGCTCAACAAAATACAATCCACTTAGCCATCACTGCCTGGGATTGGCCATCTTATTTTGATCCGGATGCAAAGACAAAAGGAATAAATCTTGCCCTGTCGAAATGGCGCCGTCCTGCTCCTGACACAGCACCAACAAATAGTAAAGCATCTGGTTTATACCAGATCTGTACTATGGCAAAACATGAAGCCGAGCAAGCTGGTCTTCATGATGCCCTGATGCTCGATTACAGGGGTTTGGTTGCCGAGGCAACTGGAGCAAATATCTTCTTTGTGATGGAGGATGGTAAGCTTCATACTCCAACTCCGGATTGCTTCCTTGATGGAATAACACGCAGAACTGTTATTGATCTTGCGAAACAACGTGGATATGAAATTATTGAGAGGCAAATCAAGCCAGAGGAAATGGCTAATGCCAGTGAGTGCTTTTTAACTGGAACAGCGGTCGAGGTGACACCTGTTGGAACAATTGGAGAGTATAAATTCACACCCGGGAAAATTTGTAATACGTTAGCCGACGATTATAGTTCATTAGTTAGAACCGGCAGTGTGGCGGTAGCAGCCGAGTAAATACTGTGCTGAAGAGATCCCTCTAAGTTTAGGAATTTATCAGTGTTTCTATATTGGTATCTATAAACTTTGTGTTGACATTGCCGCTTAGAAAATCGGCGTTACCGAGTATTTCAATTAGAAATTCCAGGTTCGTCGAAATACCCTCAACTTCTACCTGATCTAAGGTCGTTCTCATTAGTTTGACTGCCTCATCACGGTTTGCAGCTGCCACTATTAATTTAGCAATCATTGGGTCATAGAATGGTGTTATTAAATCGCCCTCTTTGAAGCCGGTATCGATTCGAAGATTTTTTGTCGGAGTTGGGAAACGGAATCTAGTAAGCGGACCCGGGGAGGGCAAAAATCTTTTTTGCGGCTTTTCTGCGTAAAGACGGCATTCTAACGAGTGACCCTTGTATTCAAAATCATGGTCGATAAGATGATTCATGTCTTGCTGCTCAGCAAGAGAAAGTTGAAGAGCTACAATATCCTGATTACTAATCATTTCTGTTACCGGATGCTCCACTTGAATTCGTGTGTTCATCTCTAAAAAGAAAAATTCATCCGTATTCCTGTCTAAAACAAATTCAACAGTACCTGCTCCGGCATAATGCTGACTTTTTGCTAATTCGCATGCAGCCTTAACCATCATGCGCTCTGCATTCTTTGGAAGATTTGGAGCTGGGGCTTCTTCCATAATTTTTTGGAATCTTCTTTGGATAGAGCATTCCCTATGAAGTAGGTGAAATACACTTCCGTTTCCAAGTCCAAAAACTTGTACTTCTATGTGCCGAGCATTGGCGATATACCGTTCAAGAAAAATTTCATTATTACCAAATGTTCGCTCAGCCAAAGAAGATACAGATTTCGCAATCTTAGGCAAATCTTCGAGCGACTCAGCAACCTGCATCCCAATACCTCCACCACCGCCCGTAGCTTTTACTAACAGTGGTAAACCAATGTTATTCGCACTCTCTAATAATAGCGACGTTTCGTTGGGATCTATCGGCAATGACCCAGGTAATACTGGAACTCCAGCATCAATTGCAACACTTCGAGCTTTACCTTTATCAGCCATCAATTCAATGGTTGCAGAAGAGGGGCCAACCCATAATAAACCTGCCGCTTCAACTTTTTGAGCAAATAAAGCATTTTCGGATAGAAGACCGTAACCCGGGTGAATTAAGTGTGCTTCCGATAGAATAGCCTTTTCTATGATCATATCGGAATTTAAATAACTTTGACTAACTGGTGGAGGTCCTATCAGATAGGATTCATCGGCCACTTTAACATGGAGTGCCGATTCGTCGGCTTCTGAATATACAGCGACAGTTGAATACCCCAGCGCCTTGCAGGTTCGTATAATACGACATGCAATTTCGCCTCTATTTGCAATTAAAACTTTTTTCATAAACGGTTTTCTATACAGAAGAATTGATCAATCACGTTTCTATAATGAATAGAAGGTCATCCTCGGAAATCGAGTCCCCTTCTTCTATAAAGATTTTTTTTACAGTACCTGATTCTGGAGCAACGTGAGGTATTTCCATTTTCATGGCCTCTGCGATTATAAGCTCATCGCCCTCTTCTACCACCTGTCCTTCTGAAACAACAATCTTCCACGCTGTCCCTGTTACATCACTGTGGACTTTTACTTCAGCCATATCTGTCTCCTCTCTAAACGTGCGGCGCTATTAAACAAGCATGAGGTTCTGTAAACGAGAAAATTGTATAGGCCAAGCTTTAATCTGTAATAATAACGTAGATGAGATATATCCATAAATTCAAAAAAAATTGAACCATCAAAGATTTTTATACAAAGAACGATGTTGTCGGCAGTTAGCTTATCTGCGACTAATTATCCTTATAAAAATAATCAATAAATAGGAAGATACTATGTCTTGGCAAAACGAACTTGAAGAACTCCGAACGAGAGAAGCCTTTGCTGAAGAACTTGGTGGTGCTGAACGAGTAAAACGACAAAAGGATGGTGGCCGTTACACAATAAGGGAAAGAGTTGGATTGATGGCTGATCCCGGGACATTTCATGAAACTGGGAAAATTGGGGGGATGGCTGAGTATGATGAAAATAATGACCTCAAAAAACTGACACCATCTAATTTTGTTTTTGGAAAGGCAAAAGTATCTGGCAGACCCGTCATCATTGGTGGAGATGATTTTACCGTACGTGGTGGTTCGGCTGATGCCACAATCAAAGAGAAGCATAATCGATGTGAAGAAATGGCGAATGCATTACGTTTACCGCTTATCCGGATGGTCGAGGGCTCTGGTGGTGGCGGTTCTGTAAAAACTATAGAAACAACAGGAAGAGCAAATGTTCCAGGCGTTGCCGGCTGGGAAACCGTTGTTGAGAATATGGGTACTATTCCTCGTGTTGCCCTTGGTCTTGGTTCTGTGGCAGGTCTTGGTGCGGCTCATCTTGCAGCATCGCATTATTCGGTAATGATTAAAGACAAATCTGCTGTTTTTGTGGCGGGGCCGCCAGTAGTGGCTCGTACTGGCGAAGATTTAACTAAAAATGAACTTGGTGGTTATCAAATCCAGTTGAAAGCTGGCGCAGTTGATCATGCGGTAGATACTGAGGAGGAAGCATTTGAATGCGCCCGAAAGTTTTTATCCTACCTTCCCAATTCAGTTTATGAGTTACCGCCTCGTGGCCCTCAGATAGATGACCCAAATCGGCGTGTTGAGGCGCTGATAGATGCTGTGCCAAGGGATATTCGTAAAGTATATAAAATGCGTCCAATAGTAGAATCAGTTGTTGATGAAGGTTCGTTTTTTGAAATGGGGAAGCAGTTCGGAAAATCAGTTATAACTGGATTTGCTCGTCTGGATGGATGGCCCGTAGCAATTATGGCCAGCGATCCCTACTCTTATGGTGGCTGTTGGACGGCTGCCACCTGCAAGAAAGTTATAAAGTTTGTAGATTTAGCCGAGACATTTCATTTGCCTGTTGTTTATCTAGTTGATTGCCCTGGATTCCAGATAGGGCTTCAATCAGAACAGGCAGGTACCATAAAAGAGGGTGTGCGTGCCATGAGCGCTATGTGGCAAACCACTACGCCCTGGTGTTCTGTCATTATTAGGAATGCGTTTGGCGTGGCGGGGGCAGCCCACAAAAGTGGCGGACGTTATTGCACACGTTACGCATGGCCATCAGGGCGATGGGGTTCATTACCATTAGAGGGCGGAATTGAAGCAGCTTATCGCGCAGATATAGATGCGGCTGAAAACCCCGAAGAAAAACTTTCAGAAATAGAAGATAGGTTAAACAAGTTACGCTCTCCTTTTAGATCTGCGGAAACCTTCTGGATTGAAGAAATAGTAGACCCTCGTGATACGAGAGCGCTTCTTTGTGATTTTGCAGAAACAGCAGCTCCCTTAAGAGAGGTCGGTTTAACAGCATTTAAAATGAGACCATAATGATATCCAAGTTTATAAAAGGTGATGCTCGCCGAGCCTTTGATGTGCTCAAGGGAGGTGGGATTGCAATAATACCTATGGATGTTGGTTACACATGTGCTGGTGGATCGAGAGAGGCCTTACAAAAAATATTTAATACAAAAAAACGCGCCGCTTCCAAAAGAAATGCCATGGTAGGCGATATGGCCATTGCTGAGGAACTTTATGACCTAAGTATAAAGGCCTGGGACGTTATAAAGGTAATTACAGAAGACTATGATCTCCCTCTCGGGGCAGTTGGACCTTGTAAAATTGACCATCCTTTATTGCAAGTTCTCGATGAAGAATCGATTGAAGCCAGCACGAAGGACGGAACCTTGGTAATGCTGATCAACGCGGGACCATTCCATTCCGAAATCTGTCGTTTATCGCTTGAGGAATTGCACCCTATTTTTGGATCGTCGGCAAATATTTCTCTTACTGGAACTAAGTTTCGGGTAGAGGATATTGATAAGGAAATTATTGATATAGCAGATATCGTTATTGATCATGGTTTGCGAAAATACCATTTTTACCAGCAGTCTTCGACCTTATTGAATGTTGAAACATTTGAGGTTGTTCGAAAAGGTTCCAATTATGAAATTATTGCAGATATTTGTTCTCGCCGCTTTGGTGTACAGTTAACGGATTAAGATGGCTGATGCCACCAAGAGCCGTTTAATACGATACCCTTTAATGTAAATTTTTTATCTCCTACCCGAGTTTCTCCAAGTGAATCAACGTAGTTTGTCGTTACATTCTCAATTTCTATTATTGTTGCATCGCCAATACTTCCTGGGGATAAGGTTCCTAGGTCTGGACGTTGGATTGCTTTTGCGGGACCTGTGGTGCTTGCTGCTATTATATCTTTCAATTCCATTCCAAGATGCATGAATTTTGAGAGGGTTACCAATTGATCATATGCGGGACCTTTAATGCTCAAAGAATGAACATCACTCGAAATTGCATCTGGTAAGAAGCCAGCATCCAGCATTGTTTCCGCTGTCGCAAAACCGAAAGAACCCACGCCATGTCCAATGTCAAATATAACTCCGCGCTCGCGTGCTTCCATTATTTCTTCTTTTATTTTTCCATTACTTTGAGTAGGAGCGCCAGGAAAAGGTCTAAAGCAATGAGTTAGTACATCGCCAGGTCTAAGACGATTTACCACATCTTTCGTGTTGGGAGGAGGCCAGTCGAGGTGGCACATGACGGGTAAATCAGCTTCCTCAGCAACTTCAAGTGCAATATCTAACGGGGCATGTCCCATCGAACCGCTCGCTTTAGCCCCAACCCTTACTTTAATTCCAACAAGAAAATCTTTATGAAGTTTAGCAACGTTGAGGCAGGCGCGGGGGTGGAGCAATCTAAGGTCTTCTGATTCTCCAACCATCACTGTATCACTAAAAGCAAAGATTCCGGCAAACGATATATTTAAATATGCTAATATTCGTGGCTCACATGGTTCGATTATATGTGCTCTAAAGCCGGCAAAGTTTCCGGCACCTGCTGTTCCAGCATCAACCATTGTTGTTGTTCCACAACGTTGCGCATAGTCAGTTGGATCTACTCCTATTGAGGTTCCTCCCCAATAAATGTGGGTGTGTAAATCGATTAATCCGGGTGTTACTAAATTCCCTGACATGTCCCTAATATGGGTTGCCTGCTTTTTATCTAATGTTTCGGCGATTTCCAGCACTCTGCCATTTTTGAAAGCTATATCTGAAACAGAATCGATATTCTGAGAGGGATCCAGTATACGGCCGTTAGTTAATAAGAGGTCATATTTGGCCACACTAATCTCCTCAAACTATATTGGACAGCATATTTAATTCATAATGTTATAAATTACTTTGGTAGTGTGTTTAGATAATAAGCGCATTGCAAAGAAAATATCATCGGAAAATATATTTTGGAAATAAGATAATGATTTTTAAAGCATTTGATCTTGAAAGATTACTTTCTGATTGGGAGCAAACGGTAGAGTTTAATTTTGCTGAGAGCGGGGTTCACCCAGTACCGTTGAAGGAATTGCTAGAGTTCGCGGATGCTGATCTGAATGAGTTTTTAGATATACCGTTGAACTATCCTGAGGTGAATGGGGACCTTAAGTTAAGACAGCGCATCCAAGGACTTTATAATGGTGCTGGACTGGATAACGTCATCGTAACAGTGGGCGCATCTGAAGCAAATTATATCCTCGCCAATACGCTTCTAATGGAGGGTGATGAAGTAGCTGTAATGGGGCCGACTTATATGCAATTCAGCGGTGCCGCTTCTAATTTAGGGGCCAAGGTTAGAACATTTTCCTTGAACGAAAATAAAGCTTGGGCATTGGATATTGAAGAATTGCAAGAAGCAGTTACTCCTAATACGAAAGTCATAGCCGTGGTAAACCCAAATAATCCGACTGGTAAAATATTATCCGAAAAAGAAATGGATGTCCTGATAGCTGCAGCCGAGAAGGTAAATGCATGGCTGATTGCAGACGAAGTTTATGGTGGGGCGGAGAGAGAGAAAACCCAACCGACGAGCTCATTTTATGGAAAATATAATAAGGTAATTACAGTAAACGGATTGAGCAAAGCGTATGGACTTCCCGGCCTTAGGATCGGATGGATTGTGGCGCCTGTTAATTTGATACAGGAATTGTGGAAGCGCCATGAATATACCACAGTCAGTAGCTCTATGCTTGGAAATAGGCTTGGTGAAATGGCGCTACGACCTCATGTTAGAAGACAGTTGCTAGATCGAACCCGAAAATTAGTTGGGCAAGGATTTGATGTGCTGCAGCAAATTTTAGATGAGTATCCGGACGTTTATTCAGTTGTTCCTCCTGGTGCCTCAGCGCTCTCATTTGTTAGATACAATCTTCCAGTAAACTCCACCGAGTTAATTCATAGATTTAGAGAGGAAGAAAATATTCTGATTGTACCGGGGGACTGCTTCGGTTTAGATCACCATCTTCGTATCAGCTCGGCTTTACCCAAAGAATATGTTCATGAGGGTTTAAGCAGGATGAATGATGTTATTAAAAAAATATTATCTCGATAAAGACATTTATTAGAGCGTCGTTTTAAGCGGGTCGCTTGCTAAATCAAATGAGATCCGCTGGAGCTTGTAATGGTTTACAGTCTGAAGCTAATGAAATTTCGGCCTCCGTTCGAGTATTTAACTCTTCGGTAGTTATCGATTCAAGCAATTCTATTGCAATAAACCCCTGATTAGTGACGTCTACCACGGCTATATCGGTATAGATACGATTTACACACTTCGGTGCTGTTAACGGGAGGTTGCAATAGTTTAGCAATCGGGGGCTGCCATCTTTTGTATTGTGTTGCATCATCGTCCATGTTGATTTTGCTCCAACCGCAAGATCCATGGCGCCGCCTACCAATGGTCCTTTATCTGGAATTTTTGAATCCCAGTTGGCAAGATCACCTGAGATGCTAACCTCGAAGGCTCCTAATATTGTGATATCAATATGACCTCCTCGTATCATTGCAAATGAATTTGCTGAATCAAAAAGACTGGCGCCATCTCTAAGGGTAACTTTTCGACTCCCCGCGTCCACGAGGTTTGGATTGATGTTAAGGTCATTGGCTTCTGGTCCAACACCTAAGATTCCATTTTCGGATTGCAGAAAAACATCGCGATCGGAAGGAATATAATTGGAGACCAGCACGGGCATTCCCAGCCCTAAATTTACAACATTACCATCAGGAATATCCTGTGCTGCTCTCCATGCTATTTGATTTCGATTAAGCGGTTTCAAACTTCTCTTCCAGTGGCTATTATATGACTCACATAGACGCTGGGTAGGTGGACGTCTGTTGTAGGAAGAGCTTCATCGATTGCTTCGCGAACTTCGGCGATAGTAACTTCGCAAGCGGTTGCCATAGCAGGCGCAAAATTCATTTGTGTGGTATTGAAATTTATGTTCCCAAATCTGTCAGCTCGATCGCCGCGGATTAAAGCAAAATCACCAGTGATTGCCTCTTCGAGAACGCAATTTTTGCCGTTTATTTCTCGGGTTTCTTTTCCTTTGGCTAAATCTGTTCCATATCCTGTAGGCGAATAAAAAGCGGGTATTCCGGCGCCGCCTGCACGAATTCGTTCTGCAAAATTTCCCTGCGGCACGCATTCAAGTTCAATTGACCCATCTCTCCATTGTTCTTCGAAAGGTGATAATTCTTTTCCACGGCCTCTTGCTGCGGTGACTATTACTTTTCTTACCATTTTGGCTTCTATCAACGAATGAGTCAGCGAGTACGGATGGGTGGCGGAATTAGCCACAAGTGTAAGCTCTTTTGGTTCGGCATCTCTTAATATTTCTAATAAAAAATTTGGGAAACCTGCACCACCAAACCCGGATACCATAATAACAGCACCATCAAATATTTTAGATATTACCTCTTTCGCGGTTTCTATTCGTTTATCGATCGCCATTATTTGTCAATCTTCAGCGCAAGCTTTAATTGCGTCCATAAATACTTTTTGAGCCCCAGGGCCGCGTGCAAATGGGCTTATAATAGGTAGTTCTATGCCTGAGTCTCGGTAGGCTTCTATTTTGTCCCTACATTGTGATGGCGTTCCAGCTACCCCGGTTGCATCGACGATAGCGTCCGTGACACCTTTGTTTGCTGCTTCCATATCTCCCCTTTTGAAGGCAGCTGCAATATCTGCCGCTTCTTGTTCGAAACCATGCGATGCTATCAACTTATTATAACGTGGGAAAAAGCCAATATACATTGCGAGCCCAGGACGCATGAGATCCATTGCTTCGGCTCGCGTCTCGGCAACAGCTGTTGGTAATAGCGAGGTGATTTCAACGTCCGCTGGGTTTCTCCCCGCAACAGCGGCACCCACGGCGAGGTTTTCACGAATATCCGTAGCGGTTTTTAGAGTGCTTCGCGTCAGAATTATACCATCTGCAATTTCTCCACATATTGCTGTCATTTTTGGAAATAATCCAGCGAGATAAATTGGGATCTTCTTTCTATTGGGTTCAAACCACAAATCAAAATTCTCAATTTTTATTGTTTCCCCATTAAAATTAACAGAGCCTTTTTCCAATAATTGCCGTATCACATCTACTGTTTCTCTGACACGGAGCATGGGTTTTCCAAACTCAATTCCATGTTCAGGTACGACCTGCACTCGGTGACTGGATCCTAAGCCAAGTATAAAACGACCTCCCGACAGCTGGTCCACAGTCGCTGCTGCCATGGCGATTGTCGGGGCCGATCTCACAAAAACACTGCTGATAGCGGTTCCTAGATTTATCTTGGAGGTAGTAACAGCGCATCCTGAAAGAACCGAGAACTGATCTCCACCATGCCCTTCAGCAACCCATGCGGATTCATAACCCAGTTCTTCCGCCAGTTTCACACATTCCACTATTTGGGAGGCGTTTGGGCCGCCAGAAAAACCTACAGCAATTCGTTTCATTTAATGCCTTCCGTAAGATAGTACTTATTATACAAGTTAATTTTAGTTATTATATTTTTTCTTTTCATAATAGATAAACCTTAAAGTTACCTAAATAAGTATAGTTTCTAACTCGGTAAAATCTTTTACGATTAGGTCTGGTTGGTGAGGACTTTCCCCAAATGGCCGTTTTCTTCTATCTATGAAAACAGTTCTGAAACCCCACGCTTTTGCCCCTATACAATCGAAGGCATGGTTAGCTACAAAAAGTATGTTAGAGCGTTCTATATTTTCAAATTTGGTTGCTATGATCTCCTCTGCTTTAGCATACGTTCTTTTATCAGGCTTGAAGGCGCCAGCCTCTTGTACCGAGATTGTCAGATCAAATTTAAAACCAATATATTGTTTTGCCCGTTCCAACATGTCTCTGTCACCATTTGACAGTATTGATAACCGGTAATGTTTATGAAGTTGTTGCAGACTTTTCAAGACATCAGGAAATGGTTTTAGTTCTTCAATTCCTGAGACCAGCCATTCTACTTCGGATTGAGAGTAAGGAATATTTGCTCTGGTAAGAACTTGGCTCACTGCTCTGTGCCCAATTTGTCTATATGGAGTATGGCCCCTATCGATGAGGGCATCAATCATAGAGTCTTCAAAATGAGTGCGCCGCCACCAGGTCACAAACTGATGAGGATTTCCGGCCCATCCTTTATCTTTCAGAAATGGGGTCACTAATTCAGTAAGTCCTGTCTGCATATCAACAATTGTGCCATATTGATCGAACGTTAAAATCTTTATTTCACGTTTCAAAATTTCGGTGATTGAAGTAGGCATCTTCATTCCTTTGTGAATACAGGTAACATTAAAATAATAGATTTATTTGGCGTTGGTCTTATCGAAAAACCTAAGCAATAATTTGGAGGTTTCATCAGGTTGTTCCTGCTGTACCCAATGTCCTGCTCCTGGGATAAGATGAAAATCATTCATATTGGTAAAAACCTTATCTTGCATACGTTCCGCGGCACCAGGTCGTTGAAAAACTCCCCAGTCGCTGCTACCAGAGATAAAGCAAGATGGTATATCTATTGTTTTACCCGAAAATATTTCAAGCTCTTTAGTATCGAAACCGGTTGTGCCACGCCGATACCAGTTTAACCCACCTTGAAAACCATTTCTCGTATACTCTTCTGCGTAAATAGCTAGTTCATCATCTGTCAACCAGGAGTTCGCATCTATCTCAGCATGACTTGGCATTTCCTTTCCGACTGCTTGCGGCATCGTATCGTCAAGGTCCATTATGTAATAAGTAGGCATCTTCTCCAGTTCGCTGGCGACCCAAGCTTGTAGTTTATGTGGTTTATTAGCCTTCCAGTCGGCACTTTTGTGATGATAATATGCCCTAAGAAATTTATGGATACCCTGTGGACATTGCGTCATGTCGGAATTAGCTGGTTCTGTCGAATAATACCAATGATAGTGTTTTCGGGGGCGAGCGAGTT
>CENP01236977.1_pt1 | contig 14241 bp, 12 predicted proteins | sample 361281 | NCBI WGS metagenome assembly CENP01 (sample SAMEA2591122, study PRJEB7988) | marine metagenome | biome: marine biome (ENVO:00000447); feature: deep chlorophyll maximum layer (ENVO:xxxxxxxx); material: saline water (ENVO:00002010), including plankton (ENVO:xxxxxxxx) | depth 70 m
ACTACAGGACAGGCCATATTAGCAGGAGAAGTTAAAAGCCACACTTACTTAGACGTACAAACTATTGCTCGTGAAACCATTAACAAGATTGGTTATACCAAAGATGAATATCAATTCAGCGGCGATTCCTGTGGGGTAATATCCCTAATCCACGAGCAATCTCACGACATAAATCGTGGTGTTGATAGGGCAAAGAGAGAGAATCAAGGCGCCGGAGACCAAGGAATTATGTTTGGTTATGCCACTAGCGAAACGGAGAATTACATTCCATTAGCATTGGATTTGTCTCATAAAATATTGATTGAGCTCGCCGAACTGAGAAGAAGCAATGAAGAAATTACTTACTTACGGCCCGATGCGAAATCACAGGTTACCATTGAATATAGTGATGAGGGCCAACCTCTTCGAATTGACACCTTAGTGGTTTCAACCCAACATGATCAATTTCTAGAGGACGATGAGAAGATGTTGGAAAAAATTAAAAGAGACATTATCGATATAGTCATTCAAAGAGTTGTGGAAAAAGAGCCTGCTCACATACAAGTTTTATTCAATGACGACATAACTTATCATATTAATCCTACCGGAAAATTTGTAATCGGAGGTCCTCATGGAGATACTGGATTAACAGGAAGAAAAATTATTGTTGACACTTATGGGGGCAAAGGAGCCCACGGGGGTGGAGCATTCAGTGGAAAGGACCCCAGTAAGGTGGATCGTAGTGCTGCTTATGCAGCAAGACATATTGCCAAAAACTTAGTGGCAGCGGGAGTAGCTCAAGAAATCTTGGTACAATTGAGTTATGCAATTGGAGTGGTTGAACCTACTTCAATCAGTGTCAATACCTATAATACTTCCAATGTAAATTTATCCGATCCCGAAATCGCTGACAAGGTTAATGAAATTTTTGATTTAAGACCTTACGCCATCGAAAACAGACTTAAACTAAGAAACCCCATATACCTTGAGACAGCTGCCTATGGTCACATGGGAAGACAACCTAAGGAGATTACTAAATTTTTTGAATCCCCCTACAGTGGGCGGGTAGAGAAAACCGTTGAACTATTTACTTGGGAAAAAATAGATTATTTAAATGAAATCAAAAACACTTTTCAATTATGAGCTTAAAATTAGCGACAAACGCACTTCATGCGGGGCATGACGTGTCACAAACACAAGGGACAAGAGCTGTTCCTATTTATCAGTCAACTTCGTATGTATTTAATGATTCAGACCATGCAGCCAATTTATTTGCATTGACTGAGTCAGGATATATTTACACCCGATTGAATAATCCTACCAACGATGTTCTCGAACAGCGATTGGCAGCAGTTGAAGGTGGCGTAGCAGCGGTAGCTACAGCATCAGGTACCGCGGCTATTGCGACTACATTTATGACATTACTCAAATCTGGAGATCACATCGTGGCGTCCAGTAGTCTTTATGGGGGGACTTACAATATGTTGAGTAATACATTACCTCGATTTGGGATCACCACAACATTTGTTGATGCAGATGATCCAAAGAATTTTGCAAAAGCTGTTCAACCGAACACAAGAGCATTTTTTGCTGAATCTTTGGGGAATCCCAAATTAGATGTTTTAGATTTAAAAAGAATTAGCGGTCACGCTAAAGATGCCAAGGTGCCTTTTATTGTTGACAATACCATTGCGACACCAGCACTATTGAATCCAATTCTTCATGGCGCCAATATTGTTATACACTCTTTAACTAAATACATTACTGGAAATGGAACTACCTTAGGTGGCGTAATCATTGATGCAGGAACTTTTGATTACTCCAATGGAAATTTCCCCGAATTTACTGAGCCCTCTCCTTCCTATCATGGATTGAAGTATCACGATGCATTGGGCCCCATTGCTTTCATCGCTAGAGTTAGGGTAGAGGGGTTAAGAGATTTGGGAAGTGCTCCCAGTCCTCTTAACAGTTTTCAAGTCATTCAAGGTTTAGAAACCTTGGAAGTAAGGATGCAAAAACATTCAGAAAATGCGCATGAACTTGCCCAATGGTTGCAATCCCGAGACGAAGTCAGTTGGGTGAATTACCCTGGATTGGATTCATCCAAATACGCAGATTTAGCGGATGAATATTTACCAAATGGAAAAAGTGGGATTGTGACTTTTGGATTAAATAATGGATTTGAGGCTGGAAAAAAACTAACTGAAAGCACAAAGATATTTGCTCTTTTAGCAAATATAGGTGATACCAAATCGTTGATCATTCATCCTTCTAGTACTACTCATTCCCAGTTGAATGAAGAAGAACAAAAAAGTACAGGAGTAACACCAGAATTGGTAAGATTGTCAGTTGGAATTGAGAATTTAGATGATTTAAAAAATGATTTAGATCAAGCACTAAAAAGTATATAATCTATTAAAATGTCTGAGGTTAAGACCATATCCATAAATAATTTTACTACGGATTCAGGTATTGCTTATGATCAGATAGATTTACACTATCAGCACTTTGGACAATCGTTTGACCATGCTCCTGTAGTACTTATCAACCATTCATTGACCGGTGACGCCAATGTCATTGGTCATAAAGGTTGGTGGAGTGAAATTGTTGGACCCAACCTCACCATCGATACCCATCGTTTTTCGATACTTGCTTTTAATATTCCTGGTAATGGTGTAAACGATTATATTCTTGAAAAATACGAGGATTTTCATACAGGTGATATTGCCGAAATATTTTATCAAGGATTACAAATTTTGAGCATCCAAAAACTTTTTGCCTTGATAGGTGGTTCAATTGGCGGTGGAATTGCTTGGGAAATGGCCGCTTTATACCCGTCATTGACAGAAAACTTAATTCCTGTTGCTGCCGACTGGAAGGCCTCCGATTGGATTATTGCCAATACTTATCTCCAAAAAAGAATCTTGGAAAACTCCAGTCAACCTCTCAAAGATGCACGGATTCATGCTATGCTAACTTATAGAACCCCCGCTTCCTTTACTGAACGTTTTGGTAGGACCGTTAACAAAGAAAAAAATATTTTCAATGTTGAAAGTTGGCTCATTCACCATGGCGACAAGTTGAAAAATCGATTTTTATTGAATGCTTATAAAACTGTAAACCATTTATTGGCATCTATTGATATTACCCGAAATGGAGATAGTTTAGAAAAAATCGTTGAGACAATCTCTTCTAATATTTATTTGATAGCAATTGACAGTGATTTGTTTTTTACTGCAGATGAAGATAAAAAAACCTTTAAAAGAGTTAAAAAAATTAAAGAAAATATTTTTTATCATGAAATTAAATCCATTCATGGACATGACGCTTTTTTGATAGAAAATGAAACAGTATCTCAAATACTGAATTTTATTTTTAACCCCAAATCTAATTACTCCAAACTTTATGAAAATAAATTTTAATAGAGTCAATCAAGACTATCTTTTTGATGTCAAAATTGATAATTTCCACAAAATAATATTTAATAATAAATCCAAATAAGAAGGAAAAGGATAAGAAGTAAGTACGATGGAAATTACTTTTAATGAGTCTTCTGGGTTGCAATATTATTGATATCATTTTAATACTGAATAAGTAAAAGATTAATCCTGCTGATTTAAAAATTGACGTTGAAGGTGATCGCAAGCCTGAACAAGTTCCATGATTATTTCATAAAATAAATTTCAATGTATGTCTTGAGGGTAAATTACCTCCTGAAAAATCAAAAAGAGCAGTAAACCTGTCCTTTGACAAATATTGTTGTGTGGCTAAAACACTTGAATAATTAACTCCAATCAGATACTCCATTTTCTTAAAAGGATAAAAATCATGAAAAATATTTTGCAAATTAAGACATGAGAACTTAAATTAACCTTTCTCAGTATACCGAACATATATTACTGGTCTAACTGACCTCTAATTTTGTATTTCATGATACAGTGAAGTTGAGAATAGCTTTTGCAGATGAATTTGACCGCAATATTTAAAATCGATTTTCAACCTCGATACCCAATAGTTGGGTTATAAAATTCGTAAGCTTAAAGGAGCAATAGATGTGTTGGCAATTGCTTCGGGGATGGAAGCATTATATACCACTTTTGCAGCTCCATTCAATAGTGATAATCACATTGTGTACTTTAATCAATTTTTGGTTCCATTAACACTCTTTTTAAAAAATATTTTACCAAGTGGAATATTGATTCTAACTGTTTTAACGCTGAATCATCATTGGATATTGAAAAAGTAATTCAATCAAATATTAAGATGATTTATATTGAAACACTTACCAATCCGGGTTTGGATGAACTTTATTTTAATCACCCTTCGTAAGGGCATTGAATCTTTTTTCCAGTCCCTCATTTTTTTGTTGAAGACTTAAAATTTTGAGTCCATTGTCGTGAGCGAAATCAAAAACCGCAGGACGCATATCCTTGTGGGTCTCAAAAGTTAATTCATAATCAAAATCGTGAGTATTTAAGACTTTTTTGGTAAATGGAATTTTTTGAAGGGCAACACTCTCTACGCGGTAATCAAAACTCACAGATACCACTTGGTTATCACCGGTTTTAAGTTCATCAATAGTTTGATTCAATACCACTTCTCCTTTGTTTAGAATCACCACCCTGTCACACATGGCTTCTACCTCTTGTAGGATATGGGTTGATAGGAAAACCAGTTTTTCCTTTCCCAGCTTTTTGATTAATTTTCTAATTTCTATCACCTGATTGGGATCCAATCCAGTAGTAGGCTCGTCAAGGATCAGGTATTGTGGATCATGAAGAAGTGCGGCTGCTAATCCTACTCGTTGTTTATAACCTTTGGAAAGGGTTCCAATTTTTTTGTGAACATGATTTGTTAATCCAGTCTTTTTGATCACTTTACCAATGGGTAGTTCTTTTAGAGTGTATAAATCTCCTGAAAATTTGAGGTATTCTTTTACATACATTTCTGGGTAAAGGGGGTTATTTTCAGGTAGATACCCCGTTTGATTTTGAACTTTTTTTAGGTTTTGTCGTAAATCTAAGCTTCCAATCTCAACCTCACCTTGCCATTGATTTAGATAACCCGTCAAAATTTTCATTAAGGTTGTTTTTCCTGCTCCGTTGGGACCCAATAAGCCAATGACTCCATTTTGATCAAAGGAAATTGAGATATCTTTTAATGCAGGGGTATTACCGTAACTCTTGGATAATTGTTGGATTTTGATTCTCAAAATCTATTATTTATGAATTGTATTTGATAATGTTAATTTTAAGGCAGTAAGCGTACCCAAATATAACATAACAAATTTAGGCATTAATATTTTTTTGAAAAAGGAGTTGCAATCAGGAATTGAAATAATAATTTATCTAAAAAATAATCCTTAACCCATTGTTGAAGTTGAAGTTGTAAAATTTTTGTGGATGCTTAGCAAGTTTACAAATTGCTTTTTTTTACCTGAGGAAATTATTCAGCATCTTGGAAGACAGAATATTTGCGATAATTTAAAGTTCATATACAACTTGCATCGGTGTTTTAAAAGTGTGAACTACATTCAAGTATGCCAAGCCTTATTGTTAATTATACTTTTTGATATAATCCCTATAATTTGTCTTGATAAGCTTAATATTTTTTATACTTTAATTATTAACTAAACGAGATACTGTAATGATCATTTTTCAAGACAGAGTGAAAATCACCATTAAAAAGGTCTATACCTTTTACTTTTTGAAAAAAATTAGAAAAGACAACTATTGAATAGCCATTTTCCATCTTTATGATAATGTTGGATGGTATAAAAAAATTGTGAATTTTTAAGTGAAAAAATTTTTTTAAAATCATTTTTTAAAATTTTAATATTTAGTTTTTTTCTGCAGATCCCATTAATATAAACAATTATTATTTGAGGACTGTGTCTTAAACTGAGATTCTAATGTTATATTAAAAGTTAACTATAATAACTCAATTTGGAACTAAATCGTTTACCTCTTTATTAGGATGATTAAGACCTGCATTACTTTTGTGTAGTATTCCTATTTTGAAATCGAAATAGATATTTTTAAATTATTAGTTGCGAATCAATACCTTTATGTTGAAACAAATTCATTGCCATTCATTTCTAGAGTAATATTATCAACATACCTAAATTTGGTCACGTTGTATTGAGATTGAACCAACATATCCAATTCCCATTTTCTCCACTTTAAAAATCCTTATTGTATTTCAGATGAAAAAAAACAATATTTAAAAATTAAATTTTATATAACAAATAGAAGTGTTCGTATTTTCTATATTTTAAAAGTGTAATTTCGATTTTTTTTGCGTCGCTTTCATTCAAATTCGAAACTAACTGATTTTCATTTTGTATATCAAAACTCGTTACAATACACAGTATGTGGTTAGAATTTTCATATTGAGATAAAACAAAATAGGAATAAAAAATGATAAAGAATGTAAAAAAAATTTTACCATAAGTACGAAAAGGTTAAAATAAACCATGATTACGGGGCTTTATTTAGAGTCCTAATTTCTCAAAAGTTACAAATTAGTGAGTGATACATCAAATCATATTGTGTGTAATGGGTCAAGTATTAAGTAACTCCTTTTAATCTAAAACTACAAAAAATCTATAAAATGATTTGTTTTTCTAAAAACCTATTATAAATTTGTGCCGATATTTAAGAAATGAATAACAATTATCTTTACTACAATCCTTTTTACTACTTCTATACAGAAGCATCTAGGACTTTGTAGTTAAACTATAGATATAGTAAAACAAAAAGTCCTGATTTATCGGGACTTTTTTTTTGAGCCATGATACAAAAAATAGCTATACAGGGGATCAATGGATCTTTTCACGAACAAGTGGTAAGGGAATACTTTGAGTTTGCTCCAGATCTAATGGAGTGTTTGACTTTCGATGCTTTAGCTCGAGCGGTAGCCCAAGGAGATTGTGATCAGGCGGTTATGGCCATAGAGAACTCTATAGCCGGATCTATACTACCTAATTATGCACTATTAGATCAATATGGTTTGATGATTACAGGAGAACATTTTTTGAGTATAGAACATAATTTGATGGCTTTACCAGGTCAAAAAATTGAAGACATTCAAGAAGTTCACTCTCATCCAATGGCTTTACTTCAGTGTAAAAAGTTTTTTCTCAATTACCCACATATAAAATTAGTTGAAAGTTTTGATACGGCAGAGGAGGCGCTTAATATAAGTAAGAATAAGACTACAGCTCAGGCAGCTATTGCAGGAAAAAGAGCAGCCGAGATATATGGTTTAGAGGTTTTGAGCTCCTCTATTCAAACGATTAAAAATAATGTGACCCGTTTTGTGATTGTCCAAAAAGAAGCAATTGATCAGCAGAACAAAATTACGAAAGCGGCATGGAAATTTGTTTTGGATCACAAGCGTGGGAGTTTAGCTACGGCCCTCAACATTGTAAGCGATTGCAACCTAAATCTCACCAAAATTCAATCATTACCTGTGATAGAAACACCGGGAAAATATGCCTTTTTCGTCGATGTTACTTTTAGCGATACCAAGTATTATAACAAAGCAAAATCGCTAATAGAAATTATGGCCACCACTTTCAAGGTATTGGGCGAATACACCTCAGGAAAATCATGACAGCAAGAAGATTAAACACGGTTCAGGAATACTATTTCTCCAAAAAATTGAGAGAGGTGGCCGCTATGGTAGCAGAGGGAAAACCTGTAATTAATATGGGTATAGGGAGTCCTGATTTACCTGCCCACCCCGCTGTATTAGGTGCTTTAAAGGATAGTTTTGATCACCCAAAGTTACATCAATACCAAAGCTATCAGGGGCTTCCTGAATTGCGAAAAGCCATTGCGGATTTTTATAAAAAGTACTACCATCATACTGCTGATCCTAACAATGAAATTCTACCCTTGATGGGTTCCAAAGAGGGTATAATGCACATCTCTATGGCTTTTCTGAATCCAGGAGATAAAGTGCTGATACCTAATCCAGGTTACCCGACTTATCAGTCGGTAACTAAATTGGTAGAATCAGTACCTGTTTTTTATGATCTTAAAGCTGACAACAATTGGCAACCTGATCTTGAGGCATTGAATCAAATGGAATTGTCTGGCGTAAAATTGATGTGGATCAACTATCCCCATATGCCTTCAGGGGCCAATGCCCTGAGTTCAATATTTAAAAAATTGATTTCTTGGGCAAAAGAAAAAGAAATTTTATTGGTCAATGACAACCCTTATAGTTTTGTTTTGACCGACCAACCACAAAGCATGTTGTCTGTTCCAGGTGCCAAAGAGGTAGGAATGGAATTGAACTCATTGAGTAAGTCATTTAATATGGCAGGGTGGCGAGTTGGAATGTTATTGGGTAATAAAGAAAATATCAACGCTGTTCTGAGGGTGAAAAGCAATATGGATTCTGGTATGTTTTATGGGATTCAAAAGGGAGCTATTGCAGCTTTACAAGCTAAAGATAGTTGGTTTAAACAACTCAACGAGGTCTATCTTAAAAGAAGAAAATTGATCTTTAAACTGGCCAGTCTCTTGGAGACTGATTTTAATATCAACAGTGGCGGATTATTTGTTTGGGCAAAGTTGAAAGACAACTCCAAAACTTCTGTAGAATTCATTGATGAAATTTTACAAAAACACCACGTTTTTATTACGCCTGGAAGTATTTTTGGTAGCCAAGGCGAAGGATACATCCGTTTCTCCCTCTGTGTGGAAGCGGTGCAGATAAGTAAAGCCATAGAAAGAATTAATACAAAATGAAAGTAGGTATAATTGGTGTTGGACTAATTGGCGGTTCATTTGCTCTTTCCGCTCGGAAACATATTAGTGATGTAGAGATTTATGGTAGTAATAGGAGTGAGGCTAACCTACAGAAATCTCTTGATTTGGGGCTTATCGACCACAAATTAGAGGATACCTTGATCAATCAAATGGATATAATCCTATTGGCGATCCCAGTGGATATAGCAATGGGACGTTTGGTTGATCTTTTGGATGAGGTCAATGAAAATGCATTGATAATGGATTTTGGTTCCACTAAAGGGGCGATTTGCCAACAGGTGGAACAGCACTCTAAAAGGGGGCAATTTTTGGCGACTCATCCTATTGCGGGGACAGAGTATTCAGGCCCTTCTGCTGCTTTACCCGATTTATTTCACAATAAGATTCAAATCCTTTGTGAAACCCAAAAGACCCGTCCTGATTTATTAGAATGGGCCCAAGATTGGTTCAGAAAAATAGGTATGAACTTAAGGGAGATGGACCCTATTGTCCACGATCAGCACATCACCTTTGTTTCCCATTTGTCTCACATCAGTTCCTATATGTTGGGTAAAACCGTGATGGAAAAAGAAAAAAATCATTCCACAATTTTCGATATGGCAGGGAGTGGTTTTTCCTCTTCGGTTCGTTTGGCTAAAAGCTCTCCTTATATGTGGATTCCTATTTTTAAACAGAATAAAGAAAACATAATTGATACGCTATCACAATACATAAAAAACTTAAATCAATTTAAAGACCTTTTGGAAGCCGATAAGTTTGACGAATTACACCAGCAAATAGTAGAAATTAATTGTATTCGAGAGATTTTGGAAGGCATTACCAAGACCAAAAACAACAATTAGAAATGGAAAATAGCAAAGAAATGAGTAGATGGATGCATGATTTCGGGCTGGAACACCCACTGGTCATCGCCGGCCCTTGCAGTGCAGAAACTGAGGAACAAGTCCTGAAAATCGCACACGAACTCAAGGATACTGATGTAACAGTTTACCGAGCTGGAATTTGGAAACCTCGAACCCGACCAGGTATGTTTGAGGGAGTGGGAGCCATAGGTCTTGACTGGTTGAAAAAGGTCAAGGAACAAACTGGTTTGTTGACTTCTACAGAAGTTGCCAATAAAGACCATGTCAAATTGGCTTTAGAGGCTGATATTGATATCCTGTGGATCGGTGCAAGGTCAACTGTAAGTCCATTTATTGTTCAGGAAATAGCCGATGCATTAAATGGAACAGACAAAATTGTTTTATTAAAGAACCCTGTTAACCCAGATTTAGCTTTATGGATGGGTGGGTTGGAAAGACTATATTCTGCCAATATTAAAAATTTAGGTGTCATACACAGAGGATTTTCTACTTATGACAAATCTAAATACCGTAATAATCCGGAATGGCAAATTGCAGTGGAGTTTCAAAATAATTTTCCTGACATGCCATTAATTTGTGATCCTTCTCATATTGCTGGCCGAAGGGATTTGATTTTTGACCTCAGTCAAAGGGCTTTAGATTTAAATTTTGATGGTTTGATGATTGAGTGTCATTGTGATCCTGACAATGCTTGGAGTGACGCCAAACAGCAGGTAATACCATCTCGTTTGGTAGAAATCATGAATGATTTGAAAATCAGAAAGGAAACTACCAATGAGGAGAGCTATCAGAAAGAACTACAATCTCTACGTGAAAAAATTGATATTAGCGATCAAATCATTTTGGATACCTTGGGTAAACGTATGAAAGTTTCTCAGTCCATTGGTAAACTAAAAAAGTACAATAACGTTGCTGTTTTACAAAATAAACGCTGGAACGAAATTTTGGATAGTATGCAGGCAGAGGGAGGCGAAAAAGGTTTGAGTGAGGATTTTATCAGTCGCATTTTCAAAGCCATTCACCAAGAATCTATTAATCACCAAGAAAAAGTGATCAACGGATAAAAAAGTCTCTAATTCGAAGTTTTTATTAGCTTAAAGCAGTTTTAATTCTCTCAATTGCCTTTTTGATTTTATCTTCAGATGCGGCATATGAAATTCGAATGCAATTAGGGTTTCCGAAAGCCTCTCCTGTAACTGTTGCAACATGAGCTTCCTCCAATAAAAATAAAGCAAAGTCGTTGGCATTTTCAATTGTTTTTCCCTTGATGGTTTTTCCGAAATAAGAAGAAACATTTGGAAATACATAAAATGCTCCCTGTGGCTCATTGAGTTTGAATCCTGAAATCTCGCTCAGTAAATTCAATATCAATACCCTACGATTGTTAAACTCATCTACCATATATTGGATTTGACTGGTAGGAGCTGATACTGCTGCAATAGTAGCACGTTGTGCGATACAGTTGGCCCCAGAGGTCATTTGTCCTTGCATTTTATTGCATGCTTTGGCGATCCACTCTGGAGCACCGATGTAACCAATTCTCCAACCTGTCATTGCAAAAGCCTTGGCAACTCCGTTCACAGTAATGGTTCTGTTATATAATTCTGGAATAGCTGCAATACTAAAATGGGGGGGACCATAGTTGATGTGTTCGTATATTTCATCAGATAAAATATAGATTTCGGGATATTTTTGTAGTACAGCTCCCAAAGCCCGATATTCCTCTTCAGTATAGATGGTCCCACTGGGGTTATTAGGAGAATTGAACATTACCAATTTGGTTTTGGGGGTGATGGCTGCCTCAAATTGTTCGGGTGTAATTTTAAAATTGGTATCAACAGAGGAGGGGATAATGGTAGATTCTGCCTCCGCCAAAGTTGCTATGGCTGAATAACTCACCCAATAAGGAGCAGGTAATAAAACTTTATCTCCGGGATTGAGCAATACCATACAGACATTGGCGATGGATTGCTTGGCACCGGTTGAAACAACGATTTGAGAAGGTTTGTAATCTAAGTGATTATCACGTTTAAATTTTTCACAAATTGCAATTTTCAGGTCAGCATAACCGTCAACTGGCGAATAGGAATTATAATTGTCCTCTACTGCTTTAATAGCAGCATTTTTAATGAATTCCGGTGTATTGAAATCGGGTTCACCCAAACTTAGACCGATGATGTCAATACCTTGATTCTTTAATTCTCTGGCTTTTGCTGCCATGGCAAGTGTAGCCGAACTAGGCAGGCTGTTGATTCTATTGGATAACATTAAAAAGTTGACTTATGGTGTAACAAAAACAGGACGCATACCCATTTGCTTTAAAAATTTAAAATGTGAAAAAATGGCACTGCGAGTGGTTTTATATTCGTTATAGGGCAAGTTGAATTCACACGCTGTTTTTTTGACAATCTCAGATATTTTTGTGTAGTGAATATGAGATATATGTGGGAAAATATGGTGTTCAATCTGGTGGTTCAATCCACCAGTAAACCAATTAACAATTTTATTTTTGGTTGAAAAATTCACAGTGGTTTTAAGTTGGTGTACCGCCCAAGAATTTTTCATATTACCTGTTATTGTATCAGGCAGGGGCATATCGGCCTCTCCAATGATATGTGCCAATTGAAAAACCAAACTGAGTATAAGACCTGCAGTATAGTGCATTACAAAAAATCCAATAAGTACCTTCCACCAAACAATATTGAAAACCAAGATGGGTAATACAATCCAGAAGGAGAAATAGATGATTTTAGAAATGATCAAACCAACCCATTGAGTAGAGTGGCTTTTACTATTGGCATAGGAAAGATTCAATTTTTGATAGCGAGTAAGTCGAACAAAATCAGAAACAATAGCCCATTTGAGTGTTAGTAATCCATAAAGTAATAAAAAATATAAATGTTGAAAACGGTGGTGAGGTTTCCATTGCGCATGCTTAGAAAAACGCAAAACCACTCCAGCCTCTAGATCTTCATCGTGGTCTTTGATATTGGTATAGGTATGGTGGAGGACATTATGTTGCACCTTCCAGTTAAAAACATTTCCTGCCAGGATGTATATGCTACTGCCCATCAATTTATTGATCCAAGAATATTTGGAAAAAGATCCATGATTCCCATCATGCATAACATTCATGCCAACGCCAGCCATTCCAATACCTATAATTACAGTGAGTAAAAGTTTGAACCAATCGCTGACATTCAGTGATATTATTAAGATAAAAGGAGCAATCAAAAGAGTGAACATAATTACCGTTTTAAGGTACAATTTCCAATTACCAGTTTTAGAAACTTTATTTTCTTTAAAATATTCATTAACTCTTTGGTTAAGGGTTTGAAAAAACTCTTTGGATTCTTTACGAGAAAAACGTGGGATTAGTATTTTGGTCATAATTAATTAATTGTTACTCAGGTAAAATTATTGAATTTTAAGGCATTCTCTGTATTTTTAACAAAAAACTGAATTGAAATCTATTCAAGAATATTTTCCTAATCTAAATTCCTTTCAAAAAGATCAATTTGAATCCTTGTTTGGAGTGTATAATGATTGGAATTCTCGTATCAACGTGATTTCGAGAAAGGACATGGAATATTTTTACATACGTCACGTTCTTCATTCATTGTCAATTGGAAAATTTATTTCATTGAAAAAAAATAGCAAAATTTTGGATGTTGGAACTGGTGGAGGTTTTCCCGGAGTACCTTTAGCCATTTTGTTTCCAGAAGTGAATTTTTACTTAGTTGATAGTATTGGAAAAAAAATCAAGGTGATCAACTCGGTAAAAGATAATCTCCAATTAGATAACATTACCACAAATCATAATAGAATAGAGGATTTAGATATTAAGGTAGATTTTGTAGTTTGTAGAGCAGTGGCTCCTTTAGAAACATTGATTTATTGGTCTGGAAATAAGGTTTCAGCTAAACACTTAAACAGTATTAAGAATGGTTTTTTATGTCTAAAAGGAGGTGATTTGTCAGAGGAGCTTAAAGGATACAAAAGATCACAAGTGATACCCTTAAAAAATTATTTCAAGGAAGAATTTTTTGAAACAAAAAAATTAGTTTACTATCCCATGTGTTAATTAAGTATGAGGGGAGCAGAGAGTTTGAATGGAGGAATTTCTACGTTGAATTTTTTCGTAGATGAGAAATCAATCATGATATAGGCTCCTTTCATAGCACCCAATGCAGAGGAAAGTAAACAACCTGATTTATATTTGTGAATTTCGCCAGGGTTGATCACTGGCTTTTTTCCAACAACACCATTTCCATTGACGTATTGGGTTTTATTCAAGGCCTCAATAATTTTCCAATGGCGGGTCAGGAGTTGTACAGAACTATTGCTTTGATTTTCAATTTCGATATTATAGGTAAAAGCATAATGAAGGACATTGTCTTTAAGGAAACTTCCCTCGTATTCCGTTTCTACAGAAATTTTGATCCCTCTTGTTACCTGTTGAATCATGTTATGATTTAATATCCTTTACATAAGCTAATATAATCAAAATAGCTATGTAGTTCAATTAATTAACCTAAATAGACCACGCTTAATCAATAATTTCAAAGGAAGATGTTTTTCCAACTCCGATAAGTGAATCATATAGATTTCCGAAA
>CENP01157569.1_pt1 | contig 14233 bp, 9 predicted proteins | sample 361281 | NCBI WGS metagenome assembly CENP01 (sample SAMEA2591122, study PRJEB7988) | marine metagenome | biome: marine biome (ENVO:00000447); feature: deep chlorophyll maximum layer (ENVO:xxxxxxxx); material: saline water (ENVO:00002010), including plankton (ENVO:xxxxxxxx) | depth 70 m
CAAATAAAAGATAATTAAATGAAAAAACTAATTTTATTTACCTTTACACTTACAACCATTTTTGCTGGTGATCTATACTTTAATCATGATGGCTGGGATAGATCGGCCTATTATTTTAAGCCTTCATGCATTGATGATTCGGATGGAAATCTTTCGCCAGCCGTTCCATTGGTTTTTATGATTCATGGTTTAGGAGGTGTTGGGTGGGATTTTTATAATTTTAGCGAATTGGCTGAGGATAGTTGTTTTATGGTTGTCTTCCCATCTGGCTTGTATAATACCTGGAATGCGGGACCCGAAATGGGCTATGCGCATGATATCGATGATAATAGTTATTTTGATGCATTGATCGACACTCTCCATCATACATACTCTATCGATACCAATAGAGTTTATCTAACCGGGCATTCTATGGGAGGAGCCATGGCAAGCCATATGAATTGTACTAGTACAAGTTTTACCGCTTATGGTGGATCTGGTGGAGCAATTTTCTCGGGTTATAATCCTGGAAACGATTATGACTATCTATGTAAAGTCGAAAATGGTACCTATCCAAATCCAATGATCATATCACACGGTACTCTTGATAGTACGGTACCTATTGAATGGGCAATCTTTAATCTTTACCACTTTCAATTGTTAAATCGATGTCAAGGAACAGATCCTTGGCCTTATGATTATCCATGGCCCGGAATGCCAGATATTGGAGTTCCTTGGGCGGATCCTGAAGGCGACCTTGAAGATATAACTAATAGCGTTTTGGGTAGTGCTGATACATTAGTTTTTAATAATACGGTTCATAGGTATCAGTGGTCAGATGGATGTTTAGGTGGTCAATCATCATTAGAAGCTATTTTTCTCCCAAATCTGGGTCATGCCTGGCATCAGACGTGGAACAGCCCCATAAATACGCCTCTTGAGCATTGGAATTTTTTCAGGCAGTTCTCTAAGGATAAAATGGGCCCTGTCTTAGACTCTTTGGCGCTACCAGTAAGTGAGACCTTGGATGATGATTATTATGACAGTGGTCAGACCACACCGATCGGTATCCTTGCTATTGACAACTACTCTGTGGCTTCTATGACCATTTCCTTTTCTGGATTTGTCAATGTGGAAGGATTTGATCTCACACTTACCTTTGATACAAATGAAAGGTTATTATATGGTGATGTGGGCGCTGTTCTTGATGCAGATATTTCTACTGATAACTATGAGACTGTACAGGTGGTGATCACGGATCATGATGGCAATGAGAAGGTGTATGATCTTGAAGCACTACAGGAGTTAGGTTTCTATCAGCAGATGGCTGTGGTCAATAACATTACGACATCAACGGATAATGAGATCTTAGCTCCAGAGGTTTTTACTCTTCATCAGAACTACCCGAATCCATTCAACCCAGAAACAAATATCAGTTATGATCTTCCGGAAGATGGTTTTATTTCAGTTAATGTATATGATTTGAGAGGAACATTGATCAAGACCCTGGTCAATGATGTTCAAAGCAGTGGATATAAAACTTTAAAGTGGAATGGTACCAATGACAAAGGTCAAAAGGTGAGTGCAGGTCTATATCTATACCGGATCGAGGCTGAAGGGTTTACCGATACCAAGAAGATGGCTCTGTTAAAATAGGTTCTCTAAATAGAAAAGTTTAATATTAACATATAATGATTTTGATTTGTTCTATTAATGATAAAAAGACTAAAGTAAGAAGGAGATATTATAAATGTTTATGATCAGGATTGGAGGAGGAGTTTAAATGAAGTTTATTCCTCTATCAAATGTCAGATTTAAAAGTGTTTTTTCTATACTCTTAATTAATGTGGCACTTTATTCTCAGGAAGGATTTATAAAAGGTACTGTCCTCTCAGAAATATCAGAGCCATTGGCAGGCGCAAATATATCTATAGAAGAAACCACTATGGGCGCTATGACTGACATGCAGGGTGAATTTTTGATCAAAGAACTCTCCCTAGGTTCATATACTCTTAATATCAGTTACATAGGATATAAAAATGTATCACAAACCTATGTTATCATGGAAGAAAGCGATGATGGTAGCCAAAACTACTTAGATAAATTAGGGCTTGGTGAACAGGTGACCGAAGAAGATATAGTTTATGGTGCTTTTCACTCCGGTCTTGTTTTTAAATTAGAACCAGATGCAGTAGCCTTACGCCAGGTTGATGTTACAGCTCATGAACTTGAAAAAAGCATCTCCGACATATCGAAGCAAACCATTTTTGGTCCATCGAAGATTAGAGAATCATATATGACAGTTGGTGCAAGTGTAGATGCAGTAAGTATCAAAGACATCAAGATGTCACCTGCACTTAATTTTTATGAAGGTCTGGATGATATAAAAGAGGTTGAGACAAAGCAGCTTTCAGCCATCTATACTGCTTTAATTGTAAGAGGCACAGGAGTTACTGACGCCAGGGATTACTCACAACTAATAGATGGTATGCAGGCAACTAATCTAAACTATGGTAATAATTTTGGAAACATTACAGGACTTTCTGAGATAGATGTTGCAAACATAGAGCTAGTTCATGGTGCTGCTTCTGTGATGTATGGACCCTACTCGACCTCAGGATTAGTATTGATCGGATCTAAGACCCCTTGGTTCTATCAGGGATTAAGTTACCAACTTAAAACAGGTTTCAACCATAAAACAGACGTAGCGACGACTCCCTTTAGTCATGCTGCTGTAAGGTATGCGAAAGCATATGATAAATTTGCATTTAAATTTGTCTTTTCAGACAAACGTGCGACAGAGTGGGAAGAGCCTGGTGATACCTCATTTATATCAATGAATTTTGATTCATTAAGTTTATTTGATAGAAAATTTGTTCATGGCGATGATACTCCTTTAAATGCAGCTTCAATTGGAGAGTTCACTGATACATTATATGGACCGATCGCCAGAACTGGTTATTGGGACATGGATATTGTAGAAACCTCAGTCTATAATACTAAAATGAATGGTTCACTTAATTACAAGTTAACAGACGACATGGATATTTCATATGACATGAAAGGGGGTTGGGGGTCATTTACTAATGTGGGTATCGGTAAATTTTGGAATAATAATAGTGGTGGGACCAACCACGGTCTAACACTAACAGGACCAAATCTACTTTTTAGAGCATATACATACAATGAAGGTCAAAATCCATTCAATGATTCAGATGAAGATATTCAATGGGACATCAGGACAATAGCTATTGAACTTCAAAACTATTCAAAGCCTGATGATGTATGGCTTGCAGACTATAAAGCTGCATTTGATGGATTCATTAATGGCATTGCTTCAGGTAGCCATACTTTATCTCGAGAATTTGCTGATAGCGAAGAATCGATAGACACTTCAGCTAGCTATAGAGCACGGTTAATTCCCGGTACAACAGAATATAATACAGTTTATGATTCACTTATCCGTAGAGATAAACAGCGATCGCCAACACGTTTATCAGATAATGGATTTTATAATCTTGAATTTATTTATGATCTAACTGACCGTGTAAAAATTGGTGGTTTTCAGATTGGCGGAAATTTTAGACAATATGAAATTGGGTTTCATAATGGGATTATGAGTAATTCACCTGAATTAAACGCAGAGCATGGTCCACTGAATCCATGGGAATATGCAATTTTTATGCAAGGAACCAAGTGGTTTTTTGATGAAAGATTGAAATTGCAAGGTGCACTAAGATTTGATGATAGCGACAGCTATGGTTCAAACCTATCTCCAAGTTTTTCCTCGGTGTTAAAAGCTAGAGAAAATCAGTATCTTAGATTCTCATTTCAAAAAGCAACCCTAAATCCGCCTCTTTTTTGGAGTTATCTATATATTCCCCAACAAGGTTATCTAGCAATTGGTGGAGGTAAGGGAAATCTAGAAAGACTCGGACTTGAGCATTTACATGAAAGAGCTGTCGATATTGATTGGCTAACAGGGGATACCACACACGTATCGATTCCATACCCAACAGGGGAAAAATTATCTGCCTATGAAATAGGTTACAAAGCGTTAGTTAAGAATAATTTATTCTTTGACATTAACTACTACTATAACCATACCACAAATCTAAGGGATGATGACTTTATAGTGAGTGACCCAGATTCGGTCCAATATATAGATATCCCAGGGGTATATACAGGTTGGAGTCCCGGGCAAATTTATTATATCTTTTCATCCAATGAAGATCATGAAGAAAAGGTACATGGACTATCAGTTGGTTTAGCTTACAATTTTGATAATGGTCTAATTTTATCAGGTAATTATAACTTCGTTGATGAAGTTGGAGAGAACATTTCGTATACGCCTAATCGCATACCTGGTGCTAATGTAGGTACAGGTAGACCAAAGAATAGATTTAAATTGTCAATTAATCATCCTCGAGCATTTTACAAAAGTATAGGGTATGCTATAACAGCAAGATATACAGAAAAATACTGGTATGATAATTTAATTTGGTACGGCATTGGTGAATTGGGCGGCAATCTTAATGTTGATACTCAAGTCTCTTACATCTTATCCGAATATAATGTCCTATTAAAAATGGGAATAAATAATCTATTGGGTGATTATTACAATACATCAGTTCTAACTCCAAAAATAGGTTCTACAGTATATTTTTCTCTTGAATATGATGGTCTTATCAAATAAACACTTAAATATGAAAAAATACTTATTATTTGCTTTTTTATTTTCCCCGGCATTTGCTGAAGAATATTCAATAGTCTCAGGAGGAACCGACAGAACGTTTAATGCATATTTCCCCTCAGACACGACAGAGCAAATACCAGTGGTCATTATTATGCATGGTCTTGGGGGGTCAAGTGCTGATATGGAAGGACTTATAGATTACTTTATTGACTCAGGCGCTGTACCCATATTCCCACAGGCATACTTTTATGAAAACCTACCTGAGATCGGTTCTACAACTGTTTGGAACTTTGGAGCCTTACCGGAGCTGTATAGTGATGTTCAATTTATAGAAGATCTTATTGATCATATGGCATTAAATTATTCATTTATTGATACAAATAGGGTATACGCTACCGGTTATTCAGCTGGTGGATATATGTCTTACAGATTAGCATGTGATCTTGCTAATAAGATAACTGCTGTTGCTTCTGTTGGTGGAAATTTTTATAAGATCGATGATGGTTCTGATTGCCTTGACCAGGGACGTGAGATGCCTATTATGCATATACATGGTAATTACGATCCAATAGTTACTTACTATATAGGTGGTCCTTCGGTCTTCGGACAGGATGTTCCTAATGATGAGACTTTAACCATTTCAGAATCAATTGATTTTTGGACTGAATATAATGACCTCACTATAGAGACGATCGATACCCTAATGACAGGTGGTTGGAATTGGTGGTATACTATGTGGCTCCCATCAAACTCAATAAAGTTTACTTATAGTAGTGAATATTCAACTACTCAGTTTTCACATATACTAGCTGAGGGGGGTGGTCATCTTTGGTTTCTTGATGCTTGGGGCTGGGGCTTTGACTCCCACGTCGAGATCTATAACTTTTTTATGCAATATCAATTATCAGATTTCTTTTTTATTGCTCCACCTGTGAACTTTACCATAAACGATCATGAGACCTATACTGTGCTTAATTGGGATCCAGTTTCAAGTGATGACTTCCAATATTATTTACTGGAGAGATCTACAGATCCGGAATTCTCAACTAACCTTATCACTAATTATATGCTATCAAACGAATATGAAGACCATGATATGGAATTCGATACAGAATATTTCTACAGAGTGTCATATAATGATGGTGGAGAATGGAGCGAGCACAGTGAGGTTATTTCTATTACTTTGGAGTGGATGGACATTAGTAACTCTGGAGGACTGCCAACTCATTATAGACTCCATCAGAACTATCCAAATCCATTCAACCCAACAACAACTCTAAGCTATGAACTACCTAAAGATGCATTTGTAAATATAGCTATATATGATATGATGGGAAAAAAGATAAAAACTCTAGTAAACGGCTTACAATCCATAGGATATAAAACAATTAAATGGGATGCGACCAATGAAAAAGACCATCCAGTTTCAGCCGGATTATATCTTTACACGATTCACGCAGACGATTTCAGGTATACTAGAAAGATGGTGGTCTTAAAATAAGCTTCTAGGCAGACATTAGAGCTGCTTTTTATATACATTCGCTAAATCTTTTATCATAGACAGGTGCCATGGCACTCCAATCAAATTGTTTTGCGACCGATCTAATTCTAGTCATTTTTAGTTCGTTTTGATCATTGATCAAATAAACTATCTTTTTGTATAGGTCATTTTCATTTTCGTATATATGGTCTGATTGATTATCAATAGGCATTAATTCAGGATAAGTAAGCCGGCGTGGTAGAATAGGCCAGGTGTTACAATAAATGGCTTCCATAACACTAGCCCCAAAAAATTCCTGATTTGATGTTACAGGCAAGATATTAGCCTTCCACAGCCATTCTGCGTATTCACTAAAGGATTCTGAATAACCCCAATGACATATATTGTCTTTAAAAATTTCTTTAGCCTTATCAAAAATTGAGGGTGACTGACTAAAATTCTCTCCTAGAACAACCAACCCAAAATCAAGTTCATCATCTTTAACCTTTTTTAGCATAGCAAAAAAGAGTTCAGGGTTTTTATCATACTCCCAGCGATGATTCCATAAAATTAAGGGCCTCCCAGTTTTGTCAACTTTATACTGATCAAAACGTTCTAGTTCCATACCGAGGTACAGCACTTCAGACCTACTTCGAATTATATTAATTGAATCTAATTCTTGGTGGTCAGGAAATTGTTTTAAAAAGGGGTGTAGCTCATTAATAAAAGAATTCATATGAAATTTGGAATTAAAAAATATTTTATCTGCTACTAGGGCAGAGGAGTAGTTGATAAATCCATAGTGAGTATCTCTTTTATTTTGTATATCCCTGTCCTCAGGCGACCATGGATATGTTAGCTGGTTCTCATGGAAATAGATGGCTGTTGGTATCTTGTATGATAGTTTCTTAGTGAGGGATAAAAAAGTTGTAAGGTCTAACATATCAGTGGCAATTATGAGATCTGGGGTCCAGGCCATTTCATTAAATTGGTTTGCAAGTGTTACTGCGCCGCCATGCATTCTCCATTTCCAAAACTGACCTTTCATAGAAAGTATTCTTATTTCATGCTGACTATGTTTTTGATATCCGTCTGCCCATTGTTTATGGGAACCGGTATAAAAGGGTTCAATGATTAATATTCTCATATAAAAAAATAAGAGGAATAGGTTTTATTGTGCCCGAGACTGGAGTCGAACCAGCACGTCTTTAGGGACACACGGACCTGAACCGTGCGCGTCTACCAATTCCGCCACCCGGGCATTAGTTAATGCACTTGGCTTAGAATTTTACTTAATAAATCTTATATCTTGAAATGGTTTACTGCTTACAACAATGGTAGTAGAACCTTATTTGATATAAAGCATTTTTCGAACTTGTTTTAGTTCTCTGAAATCAACCATGTAAAAGTACATACCTGCTGAAACAGATTCGCCTAGATTGTTTGTAGCATCCCATTTTATTGACCTATATCCTGAACTCTGATACTCGGAGACTAGATCTCTTACAAGTCTACCCATCATATCATAGATCACTATACTCACTGATCCAGCTTTGGGCAGGTTATAAGATATTGTTGTCATTGGATTGAATGGATTTGGAAAATTTTGATATACCTTATAAATATTGGCTATAGGTGCATCTTCGTCCAGGCCTAATGAGCCCAGTAGGATAGAAGTTGTATTTGATTGCTCTGTCCAATAGCCTACATATGCTGATACTCTATAAAAATACTCATGGTTCCACTGCACATCTCCATCTGAATAAGTAATATCTGTCACGAAGTTTTCAGCATCAATAGTTGAAAATAATGAATCTGAAGAGCGTTGAAGCCTGTAGTACTGGAGATCATCGCTCGCAACAGGGTTCCATGTAAGTATGACTGATGAGTCCTGTTCATCCACAAAACTATTCAGAAGCTCTGGAGCACCGACCATCCATTCAATTGCACCTAGATCTGGTGCAGCACCATTAAAGTCAAAATAGTCCTGAGTACCATCCCCATTCATATCTGATGTACCTGCATCAATGCATGGTGATCCTGTCTGTAGTCTAAAATCATAGGAATCAACGTCGACAAATAGAGGATCAGTTTCGTTACTATTGTTATCACCACCCCAGAATTCTTCAGTCAAAGAATAATTAATGTCAAATCCACTGCCTGGTGTGCCATCATGGATCGAGTTTGGAAAATTATCATAAAAAATGGTGTTTAGTATGTTTGCAGATGTTTGTGCATGAATGCCCAGGCCACCACCTTGCCATGAGGTTGCACCATTGTCATCATTTGCTTCATTCATAACAAAAGTTGAATTATAAAGATCTAGGGTTGCATTCCAGGCCATAAAACCACCACCGCCATATAGCGCCCAGTTATTTACAAAAAGTAAATGGCTGAATGTTCCTGTCATTTCTATTGTGTCTTGGAGTGACTCAGTACCAAACATTATTCCACCACCGCTATTTCCATTAGATCTGTTATCCATGAAAACTCCTCCATTAAAAGAAACATTATCCGGACGTAAAAAGCATATTCCACCACCACCGCCACCAGAAGTATTGTTACGAACAAATAATTCACTGAGTATTACCTCTGTACCATGGTTTAGTGCCATTGCACCGCCTGTACCTGCAGTCGCACTATTGGTTGAAAAGCTTGTATTGGAAATTTCAAGAGTATCTGCAAATTCTTGGTATATGGCACCACCACCGGCATAGGTAGGAAAGTTTGGATCGACATTTTCTTCCCAACCATTTGCATTATTTTGATAAAAATCAGAGTCATGAACCGTTAATCTACCACCTCGAAAGGTTGCGATCGCGCCTCCACGATTAGCACCATTATTATTAAAATAAACATCATTAACAGAGCACGTGCTGAGAGAGTCAATAAAAATTCCCCCACCAGCCCAGCTACTATTGTTATAGATATTACCTCCGCTTATTTCAAGGTCTGAATTATTACAATTTATTGCTCCACCATATGTCTCACTGGAGTTGAGATAGATCTGGGCATCCTCCAATTTCAAACTTGATTCATAGAGGTTTACAGCTCCGCCATCTGTGGATGAGGTATTATTAGATAGATCTAGGTTCTTTGCTGCGACAACAGAGCTGGCAATGAACAAGCCGCCACCATCAGCGGAATTCCCACGTTTAATTTTAAAATTCTCAATTCGGACCGTATCTGGGGTATTCCTAATAGAAATATTTGGCTCCGTAATTGGAACATTTATCTTTGTATCGGTCATTGACTCACCGATGAGGGATAGTTGTTTGTTATCGATTAGCAAACCACCGGTGTATATTCCATCAAGAACCATAACAGTATCCATAGCGTCTGCTTCATCAATTCCTTTTTGTATAGTTAGGTAAGGTGCATTGGATGAGCCATCTCCTGAATCATCATCACCTGTTGCTGAGACAAATACTGTTTCACCTATCAGTGGTGTTACTAAAAGTATAGTAATTATAAAATGTAAGATTTTGAGAGGGTTCATTTTAATTCCTTGGTTCCATATTTATACTATATTACGGAATTAATATTAGTTTAATGTTAGGGGATGGTCTAGAATCTATTTTCTTAACTTTTTATAATAAAAAAAATGCAATATGAATGATGTTGTTAAAATTGTAGTTTATGTTAATCGAATATCATGAATAATTCTGTCGTTGCCACCAACCGAAAAGCATTTCATGAATACAATATTCTTGAAACATTTGAAGCAGGTCTGCAATTGAAGGGTAGCGAAGTAAAAAGTATTAGGGAAGGCAAAGCAAGCTTAAAGCAAGCATACATACTAATTCGTAAGGGAGAAGCATGGCTCAGGGGGACACATATTCCAAGCTATAGTCATACAGGGTTTGAAGGACATGAACCGGTAAGAGATCGCAAACTGCTCCTCCACAAAAAAGAAATTCAAAAGATCAATTCTAAACTAGCAGAAAAAGGTCTAACTGCAGTTCCTACGAAATTATATTTTAAGGGAGGTCTGATCAAACTTGAGTTTGGCCTTGCGAAAGGTAAAAAATTATATGATAAACGAGATACAAAAAAGAAACGTGATGTTGAAAGAGATATACAAAGAGCTTTAAAAGCTGAATGAAATTCCCCCCTGTAAATGAACAGATGGACCTCATCAGGAGAGGTGTTGAAGAAATACTTCCTGAAGAAGATCTAGAAAGAAAAATCGATAGGTCCCTCACAAATAACAAACCTCTTACAATAAAGTTAGGTTGTGACCCAAGCAGACCTGACCTCCATATTGGTCACGGTGTAGTGCTAAGAAAATTAAGACATTTCCAAGATCTTGGTCATACTTCTGTGCTGGTAATAGGTGATTTTACAGCAATGATCGGTGACCCTTCTGGTCGCAATAAGACCAGACCACAACTTACTCTTGATGAGGCTAGGTCGAATGCAAACAGCTATGTTGAGCAAGCTAAAGTAATACTTGATATAAATACTCTTATAACAAAATATAATTCAGATTGGCTTAATAAAATGAATTTTAATGACGTGGTAAAGCTAGCGAGCTCATATACAGTAGCAAGAATGCTTGAGAGAGATGACTTTACCAAACGTTTCAAGGCAGAGATACCTATATCTATTCATGAGTTCTTGTATCCTTTGGCACAAGCGCAAGACTCAGTAGAATTAAAAGCAGATGTTGAACTTGGTGGTACAGATCAGAAGTTTAATCTGCTTGTAGGAAGAGATCTGCAAAAGGATAATGACCAAGAGCCACAGTGTATTATCACTACACCACTTCTTGAGGGCACTGATGGCATTGAAAAAATGTCTAAATCATATGGTAATGATATTGGACTTCAAGACAGTCCTGAAGATATGTATGGTAAAACATTATCTATCTCCGACGATATGATCCTAAAATGGTTCACGCTTGCAGCAGATTGTGATTCCTTAGCTGTAAAATCAGCTTCAGATAAGCTTAATGATCCCAGTGTGAATCCCATGATCGTAAAGCGTGAACTTGCTCGTAATGTTGTAAAGCTTTTTTACGATGAACAAACGGCTGAAAATGCAGAAGCTCATTTCGATACCGTTGTTGTCGGGAAAGGTATACCAGATAAAATCCCAGTCTATGAATTAGACTCTGAGGATCTTATTGTTAATGTAATATTTTCTTCTGGACTACTTAAAAGTAAAGGGGAGGCTCGTCGAATGATAAAACAAGGTGCTGTGAAGCTAGATGATAAAAAGATCGATGATATTCAGGCGTCCATAGTTCCAAAAGGTGAACAGATATTGAAAGTAGGAAAAAGACGATTCTTAAAGGTTATTTGATGAAAAAAATATGCTTGGGGCTGATCTGTGCAGCAGCCCTTAACTTTTTTAGCTGTACAATATTCTCGCATCAGCCACCTAAACTTGTGGTCTTACTCGTCGTTGATCAGATGCGGCCGGATCTATTAACAAGGTTTGACGACCTTTATAGAGGTGGATTTCGATGGTTGATAGATCATGGGGTCTGGTTTACGGATACTCATCATGAGCATAGTTATACTGCTACTGGCCCAGGGCATACAACTATTGGCTTTGGTCAGTATCCTGGTAACGTAGGTGTAATAGGGAATAGTTTTTATGATCGTGCATTGAAAAAAAATGTGAACTGTGTAGAAGACCCAAATGCGAAACTAGTTGGTTCAAATAAGGGAAAAGCTCGTTCATCTTCAAGGTATGAAACAGAGGGCTTAGGCGATTGGCTCAAATTAAATTACCCTAGCTCAAAAGTCATATCGGTTGGTGGAAAGGACAGGGCAGCATGCCTTTTAGGAGGTAAAAACCCTGATCAGGCAATTTATTATAATGGTGCTGGAACATTTATTTCATCTGACTATTATGTGGATCAACTACCCAAATGGGCAATTGATTTTAATCAAAAGCTTCAAACTAGATCCTATGGAGACTCATTGTGGCAGAGGTCATTAGATGAAAATCTATATTTAAAATACGCTAGAGAAGATCACTTTTACGGAGAAGAGGACAACTACCTAAATGATGAATATTCTCCTGTTTTTCCGATCGGTACAGATCCAGGAGAAGATCCCTTACCCATACTGATGGGTACGCCTTGGTTTGAACGAGAGATCCTAGAGCTAGCTAAGAATGCAGTTAAAGGTGATTCCCTAGGATCAAGAGATGTCCCAGATCTGCTGGCCATTGGGTTTTCCGCAATGGACTGGATACTGCATAGTTATGGGCCCCACTCTCAAGAAGCGATGGACGCCTGTATTAAGCTGGATAGATATCTAGGAAATTTTATTGATTTTTTAGATGCTCAGGTAGGACTGGAACATGTTTTATTTGCATTGACCGCAGATCATGGTGGCTTGCCTCTTCCAGAGTTTTTGATCAAGAATGGTGAGGAAGGAGGTAGAATCAATAAGAAACATATGAACGAAGCGCTGACCTGGGTCGATGAAGAATGCGAAGAAAAATTCGGTGAAAAACTTTATCATCGTGAAGGTGGGAACTTTTATTTAGATAGAGATCGATTAAAAAAAGCTAATATTGAATTAGATCAGATCTATAATATTGTAGAAAAATACCTATCAGATGTTGAGGGGATTGATGGCGTGGCAATTAAGGATAAAATAATGGCCAGCCCTGAAGAAGATAAAATAACACAAAGAATTAAAAACATGATAAATAAAGAACATACACCAGAGATATTTCCCATTGTATCACCAGGTTACCTATACAGAGGTCCTTTTGGTACCTCTCATGGAACGCCTTATGATTATGATACCCATGTACCACTTATTTTCTCTCGAATTCAATTTAATAGTAAGACAGATAATTCTCCTCGTGCTACCGTTGATATTGCACCTACGATCGCAAAATATCTCAATGTGGATATTCCTGAATATTGCGACGGGCAAGCTATAGATCTCTAGTATGTTAATTCTACATAATCTAAAAAAGTCCTACGAAGGGGTCAAAGCGGTCAACGATGTCTCATTCAATGTGGCGAAGGGCGATATCTATGGATTTCTTGGTCCTAATGGTGCAGGAAAAACGACAACAATTCGAATGATAATGGGCATCATCCATCCTGATTCAGGAAAAATAGAGTTAAATGGTAATGATATTAATTCACTTAAAAGACAGAATCTTGGTTATCTACCAGAAGATAGGGGTCTTTACCAGAAACAGAAGCTAGAAGAAACATGTCGATATTTCGGTCTGCTCCGAGGCCTAGATGATCGGCAAGCTAGATCAAATTCAAAGATGTGGTTAGAACGCTTTGGACTTGGAAATCAAGGAGATAGAAAAATTGAGGAGCTCTCGAAAGGTAATCAGCAAAAGATACAATTTATTCTTTCCCTTTTGCATGATCCTGAACTAATAATAATGGATGAACCATTTACGGGGCTAGACCCATTAAATCAATTATTATTAAAAGAAATAATTCAAGAAAAACAGGATGAAGGAAAGACGATCATATTCTCTACCCATCAAATGGAACAGGTAGAAAGATTGTGCAATAATATTTGTCTTATCAATCAAGGCCAGATCGTGGTGGAAGGGGCTTTGGAAGATATACGAAAAAAACATACCAGTGATGCAGTTGAAGTACGTTTTTCTGGTAATATTGATTTAAAAAAAGTAGCTGAGTACTTTAATGAATTAGAGTTGACTGAAAACAGGATATCGGGTGTGTTAAAAAAGAAGCCTGAACAATTTCTTGGCTGGGTAAATACAATTGTGACTGTAGAATCCTTTAAGCTTAAGGTACCTACTCTTGAACAGATCTTCATAGAAGAAGTAGGAAAGATATAATGAGCCAGATCTGGAAAATAGTTAAATGGGAATTTATGAACCGCGTCAAAACAAAATTGTTCTTGATCACTACGTTCCTTTTACCCTTTTTTATGGGGGCAATGATGTATCTGCCAACGATTCTAATGGATCTTGAGCCAGAAGACGAAACAAGTATAGGTCTTGTTTATGATGATGAGATCGGTCTTCTTATGGAGCGATTCGAACAACAATGTGATCTTTCCCTATTATTGCAAAATGGAGAACCTCAATTTTCCTTTACCAGAATGTTT
>CENP01238241.1_pt1 | contig 14226 bp, 10 predicted proteins | sample 361281 | NCBI WGS metagenome assembly CENP01 (sample SAMEA2591122, study PRJEB7988) | marine metagenome | biome: marine biome (ENVO:00000447); feature: deep chlorophyll maximum layer (ENVO:xxxxxxxx); material: saline water (ENVO:00002010), including plankton (ENVO:xxxxxxxx) | depth 70 m
ATTATGCAGCTAGAGCGTAGTTATTTTCGCCATTTAAAAGTTGAAAAATAGATTTACGAGATTATTTTCATCACTCGACTTGCAAATAATTAAACTAGTCTTGCTGTCAAAACCAGTCGACCCCAAAATTTCAAAGTACAATAGTTTGGCAAAGATATGATAAATAAGGCTATAATTTAGATGTAGCTTCTCTAATGGTCAAAAGATTGGTAAGAAGATCTTCTACTTTACTTAAATCCAACATATTAGTACCATCACTTTTAGCTTTTGATAGATCAGTATGTGTTTCTAAGAAAATTCCATCAACATCATTAACTATTCCAGCCCTAGCAAGTGATTCTATATACTCTGGGTTTCCTCCTGTAACACCTGAAGTTTGGTTAGTCTTTTGAACTGAATGTGTTACATCTAATATTGTGGGAGCTATTTTTTTTAATTCACTAATACCCCTGAAGTCAACTATTAAATCATTATATCCAAATTGAGTTCCTCTTTCAGTAATCATTACATTTTTATTTCCAGATTCAACTACTTTATTAGCTGCATATTTCATACTTTCAGCACTCATGAATTGACCCTTTTTAATATTAATTGTTTTACCAGTAGCTGCAGCACTTACAAGAATATCTGTTTGTCTTGCTAGAAATGCAGGTATCTGAATTATATCGACATATTCAGCTGCCATTTCTGCCTCATTCGAACTATGTATGTCTGTGATAACAGGGATATTAAATTTAGAACGGATATCTCCTAAAATATTTAATGCTTCCTGATCACCAATACCTGTAAAACTATCTAATCGGGTTCTATTAGCTTTTCTATAACTCCCTTTGAAAACAAAGGGAATTGATAATTTAGAAGTTATTTCTAATAGTCTTTCGGTTATATTATATGCAATATCTTTTCCCTCAATTACACATGGTCCAGCAATAAGAAGAAATTTATTTTTTTCAATTTTATCAGTAATCATATACCAATATTAATCATTATTTTCTTTTCACTTCAAAAAACTTTCCATCCTCACACTTGAAAACTTTTCCTTTTAATTTTAGTATTAGGTTATAATCGTGTGTAGCAATAATCATCGATGTTCCAATTTTATTTAACCTTTGGAATAATTCAATTATCTCTAAACTAGTCTCAGGATCTAAGTTTCCGGTTGGCTCATCTGCTATTATTAACTCAGGATTGTTAAGTACTGATCTTGCTATAGCTACTCTCTGTTGTTCTCCTCCAGATAATTGATTAGGGAATTTGTCCAAAGAGCTGTTAATTCCTACTAGCTTTAAAACTCTTTGAATTTTTTTATTAATCTCCTTTTTATCATTAATTCCTGTTGACTTTAAAATAAATTCTAAATTATCATAGATAGATCTATCGTTTAAAAGTTTAAAATCTTGAAAAACAAATCCAATTTTTCTTCTTAGAAAAGGAATCTGATTTTCTCTTATTTTCATAAGATCATAATTTAAAACATTAAACTTATCAGATTTTTTAATTTCTAAATTTCCAAATATTGAGTTTATAAAAGTTGTTTTTCCGGATCCAGTTCTCCCAATAAGAAAAACCATTTCACCTTCACTTATTGAAAAATTAATATTACTCAAGATATTTTTATTTCCAATACTTAAATCAGTATTTATTATTTCAACAAAAGACATACAGTTTTGACAAAATAACAAAATAGAATAATTATTTATTATTTATTATTGAGTTTTTTTTTGTTTGATTAATATCATTTGATTTAATTTGTAAATTATTTCAAATGAGAAAAAAGCTTTTATTTCTTCTTCTAATTTTCCTAACTTCTTGTTCAGAAAAGGTTGACCTGATTGTTTATAATGCAGAAATTTACTCTGTAGATACTTACAATACAAAATATTCATCTCTTGCAGTTAAAGATGGTAAATTTAAATATGTAGGTGGGGATGAAATACTGTCTAATTTTTCATCTCAAAATATTATTAATGCACAGGGCTTACCAATTTATCCTGGTTTTATTGATTCTCATGCTCATTTTTATGATTTAGGATACTATGTAAACCAGGTAGACTTGAAAAATACCCAAAGTATAGAAGAAGTGATTGATAGAGTTATGGAGTTTGACTCCGAAAATAATCCAGATTTTATAATAGGTAGGGGATGGGATCAGAATGATTGGAATAATAAAACTTTCCCAACTAATACTCTATTGAATGAAATGTTTCCTGACAAGCCAGTTGTACTTAGAAGAATTGATGGTCATGCCTATTTAGTCAATGACTATGCACTAAAGCTTGCTGGAATTAATAATTCAACAAAAGTCGAAGGAGGAGAAATTGTTAAGATTGGTAATAGATTAACAGGTGTCCTTATAGACAATCCAATGAGACTAATCGATGATATTATACCTGAACCAAGTAAAGAAGAATCAATCCAAGCTCTTTTAAGCGCCCAAGATCTAGCTTTTAAATATGGATTAACTACAATTTCAGATGCAGGCTTAACAAAAGAACAAATTTACCTTATTGATGAACTTCAAAAAGATGGTGCTTTAAAAATTAAAATCTATGCTATGATTGAGAATGATCCAAATTCATTGGAACATTTTTTGGAATTAGGTCCATATAAGACAGATAGATTAAATGTTAGATCTGTTAAGGTATATGTAGATGGTGCATTAGGATCGAGAGGGGCTCTTCTTATTGATGATTATTCTGATAGAAAAGGTTTTAAGGGTATTATTAGAACACCAGTTGACTCAGTAAATAAATTAGCATTAAGGCTTTCCGGTACCAAATTTCAAATGAATACACATGCAATTGGGGATAAGGCTAATAGAATTGTTCTTAATGCTTACAGGGATGCTCTTTTTGATTATAGAGACCCAAGGTGGAGAATTGAACATGCTCAAGTAATTGCAAAAGAAGATATTGAACTGTTCAACCCTAAAATTATTCCATCTGTTCAACCAACGCATGCTACTAGTGATATGTATTGGCTTAATGATAGAATTGGTCCGAACAGGGCTAAATATTCATATGCATATAAGGAGCTTCTTATTAAATCTAAAGTTATTGCTTTTGGAACTGACTTTCCAGTTGAAGATATTAGCCCAATTATGACTTTCTACTCTGCTGTAGCTAGAAAAGATATTAATGGTTATCCAGATGAAGGATTTCAAATGGAAAATTCAATTTCAAGAGCTGATGCATTATACGCAATGACTAGTTTTGGAGCTTATGCAAATTTTGAGGAAGATGAAAAAGGAAGTATTGAAGTTGGAAAGGATGCAGATTTTATAATTTTAGATAATGATCTTATAACCTCAATTGAAAATAGAATTCCATTTACTAATACTGTAGCTACTTTTGTAAATGGCGAACTCGTATTTAATCGAAGATTTAATTAAAAAATGTGTGGAATAGTTTGTGCCTTTAATATTAAAGGTGATAAGGAGGTTGTAAGAGCCAATGTTTTAAAAATGGCCCAAAGGGTTAGGCATAGAGGCCCTGATTGGAGTGGTATATATTCCGATGATCATGCCATTTTAGCTCATGAAAGACTTGCAATTGTTGATCCTACATCCGGAAAGCAACCAATAATCTCTCAAGATGGTAACAAAATTATTGCTGTTAATGGAGAAATTTATAATCATCAAATCCTTAGAGAAAGCTTAGCTAGCTACAACTTCAAAACACAATCAGATTGTGAGGTTATAATTCCATTATATGAGTCAAAAGGTGTTAACTTCCTAAACGATCTTAATGGAATATTTGCTTTTGCACTTTACGATTCATCTAAAGACACTTATCTGATTGCCAGAGATCATATTGGTATTATACCTTTATATATGGGGTGGGATAATAAAAATATTTTTTATGTTTCTTCAGAACTTAAGTCACTAGAGGGTGTATGTGATAAAATTGAGCTTTTTCCTCCAGGTCACTATTTAGAAAGTCATGACATGAAACTTAAAGAGTGGTACAAGCCAGAGTGGACTTCTTTTGATTCAGTTAAAAATGCTAAAACTTCTATATCTTCAATCCATGATTCCCTTTCAGCTGCAGTAAAAAGACAGCTTATGAGTGATGTCCCTTATGGTGTTTTGCTTTCAGGAGGACTTGACTCTTCAATTACCTCTGCTTTAGCTAAAAAATTTGCATCTAAAAGAATAGAATCAGGAGATAAGCAAGATGCTTGGTGGCCTCAACTTCATTCATTTTCAGTTGGCCTAAAAGGTGCTCCTGATTTAAAAGCTGCTAAGATTGTAGCTGACCATATAGGTACTGTACATCATGAAATAAATTTTACTGTTCAAGAAGGTATTGACGCTATTAGAGATGTTATTTATCACCTGGAAACATATGATGTAACAACTGTTAGAGCTTCAACTCCTATGTATTTAATGGCAAGGGCAATTAAGTCCTTGGGAATAAAAATGGTATTATCAGGTGAAGGAGCTGATGAATTATTTGGTGGGTATCTTTATTTTCATAAAGCACCAAATTCAAAGGAATTTCATGAAGAAACTGTAAGAAAGCTTGAAAAACTTCATCAATATGATTGTTTAAGAGCTAATAAGTCACTTGCTGCTTGGGGCATTGAGGGAAGAGTTCCTTTTCTGGATAAAGAATTTATTGATACAGCCATGAGAATTAACCCTGATGATAAAATGATTAAAAATGGAAGAATTGAAAAATGGGTTTTAAGAGAAGCTTTTAAGGACTATCTACCAGAAAGTGTTTTATGGAGACAAAAAGAGCAATTTTCTGACGGTGTAGGGTATTCTTGGATTGATAGTCTTAAAGAATTGGTCTCTAAAGAGGTGTCTGACGGAGATATAGAAAAAGCTTCAGAAATATTTCCAGTAAATACTCCACTTAATAAAGAAGAATACTATTACAGGACTATTTTTCAAGAACATTTCTCTAGTGAAGCAGCTGCAAAATCTGTTCCCTCAGTTCCATCTGTAGCATGTAGTACACCTCAAGCTTTAGAGTGGGATGAATCTTTCAAAAATGTTAATGATCCAAGTGGTAGATCTGTATCAAATATTCATAATAAATCTTATGAATAAAATGTTGATAAGTTAGCATAAATACTGATTGTTACAAGCTATTTTCCACCTACGTTTTTAGTATATTTATAGCTATATTTTTATTAGCTAAAAAATGTCAAAAAATACTTCAAAAAATCAATATTCTGCAGATAGTATTCAAGCCCTAGAAGGGATGGAGCATGTCAGAAAAAGACCCTCTATGTACATTGGAGATGTTGGGTCTAGAGGTCTTCATCATCTAGTTTATGAGGTTGTTGATAATTCTATTGATGAAGCTATGGCTGGATACTGTTCATCAATTAAAATTGAAATAAATGAAGACTCTAGTTTAACTGTTGAGGATGATGGTAGAGGTATTCCTGTTGGAATGCATAAAAAAGAAGGAGTATCTGCATTAGAGGTTGTAATGACAAAGATTGGTGCAGGAGGTAAATTTGATAAAGATTCATACAAAGTATCAGGTGGACTTCATGGTGTTGGTGTCTCTTGTGTTAATGCCCTATCTGAATTATTAACTGCAAGGGTTTTTAGAGATGGTAAAGAGTATGAGCAAACTTACAGTAAGGGTAAACCTAATTCTGCTGTTAAGGAGGTCGGAAAATCAGATAAGAGAGGAACTCTAGTAACTTTTACCCCAGATAAAGAAATTTTTAAAGAAGTTACAGATTTTGATTATGATATTTTATCAAATAGGATGAGAGAACTTTCTTTTTTAAATAAAGGAATTACCATTTCTATTACAGATAATAGAAAAAAAGGTAAAGATGGAGACCCTTTATCTGAAACCTTTCATTCAAAAGAGGGCCTTAGCGAGTTTATAAAATATTTAGACGAGTCAAGAGAGCCCATTATTAATGATATCATTAAAATGGAAGGAGAGAAAAATAATATACCAGTTGAGGTTGCAATGATTTATAATTCTTCATTCTCTGAAAATCTTCACTCATATGTCAACAATATAAATACTCATGAAGGTGGAACTCATCTATCAGGTTTTAGAAGAGGTTTAACTAATACTTTAAAAAAATATGCAGACTCTTCTGGGCTTACAGATAAACTTAAATTTGATATTTCAGGAGATGATTTTAGAGAAGGACTAACAGCTGTTATATCTGTTAAAGTGGCCGAACCTCAATTTGAAGGTCAAACAAAAACTAAGCTTGGTAACAGAGAGGTTAGTGCTGCTGTTTCTCAGGCTGTATCTGAAATGCTTGAAAATTATCTTGAAGAAAACCCTAATGATTCTAAAATAATCGTTCAGAAGGTAATTCTTGCTGCTCAGGCAAGGCATGCTGCAAGACAGGCAAGAGAGATGATTCAAAGAAAGACTGTCATGACAGGAGGGGGGCTTCCTGGTAAATTATCTGATTGTTCTGAAACTGATCCGCTAAAGTGTGAAGTCTTTCTTGTTGAGGGTGACTCTGCAGGTGGAACGGCTAAGCAGGGAAGGGACAGGGTATTTCAAGCAATTCTTCCATTAAGAGGTAAGATTCTAAATGTTGAAAAAGCTCAACAACATAGAGTCTTTGAAAATGAAGAAATTAGGAATATATATACCGCTCTCGGTGTCTCTATAGGTACTGAAGAGGATAGTAAAGCTTTAAACCTTGAAAAATTAAGATACAATAAAATTATTATCATGTGTGATGCAGATGTAGATGGTAGCCATATTTCAACACTAATTTTAACTTTTTTCTTTAGATATATGAGAGAGCTTGTTGAAGGAGGTAATGTATATATTGCTACACCTCCATTATATTTAGTTAAAAAAGGAAATAAAAAATCATATGCATGGAATGATAAAGAAAGAGATAATCTTGCAAAAGAATTTGGTTCGGGTGTATCTATTCAAAGGTACAAAGGTCTTGGTGAAATGAATGCAGATCAATTATGGGATACAACTATGAATCCAGAGACTAGAACCCTTAGACAAATATCACTAAACTTTGATAATTCTCAAGAAGCTGAAAGGTGGTTTTCTACTTTAATGGGTGATGATGTCCCCCCAAGAAGAAAATTTATTGAGGATAATGCTGTTTATGCTAAAATTGATGCTTAATTATGAAAGTAACAATCGTTGGTGCAGGTAATGTTGGTGCGTCCTGCGCAGAGTACATTTTAATTAAACAAATTGCTAAAGAGGTTATCCTTGTAGATATTAAAGATGGCTTTGCTGAAGGTAAAGCTTTAGATTTAACTCAAACTACAAGCACACTTGGTTTTAAATCAAAAGTTTTGGGTGTTACCAATGATTATGAGAAAACATCTAATAGTGATGTAGTTGTTATCACATCAGGAATACCACGAAAACCAGGAATGACTAGAGAAGAGCTTATTGGTATTAATGCAGGAATAGTTAAGTCTGTATCTGAAAATCTTCTTAAATATTCTCCAAATGCTATTTTAGTTATTGTATCTAATCCTATGGACACTATGTCATATCTTGTTAACAAATCATTCAATGTTCCAAAAAATAGAATAATTGGGATGGGAGGTATTTTAGATAGTTCAAGATTTAAAACATATATTTCAAAATCCTCAGGGTATCCTCAAGATCAAATTGAAGCAATGGTTATTGGAGGCCATGGTGATACAACAATGATTCCACTTACTTCCATAGCTAAATGTAATAACCAATTATTAACTGATATTCTGTCAGAGGATAAAGTAAAAAAGATTGCTTCAGATACAATGGTTGGAGGAGCAACTTTAACTAAGCTTCTTGGAACATCTGCTTGGTATGCCCCAGGAGCTTCAGTGTCATACCTAGTAAACGCAATAGTTAATGATACTAAAGAAGTTCTTCCTTGCTCAGTACTGTTAGAGGGAGAGTATGATGTCCAAGATATATGTATTGGAGTACCAGTAAAAATTGGTAAAAATGGATTTGAAGAGGTTGTGCAATTAGATTTGAGTAATAAAGAATTAGAAATGTTTCAAAATAGTGTTAGTGCTGTTAAAGAGACAAACTCTGCGCTTGATGGTTTAATATAGATAAAGTTGCCTGATAAATATTCAAATGTTATATTTGCAGGCGTTAAAATTGTATCATGCAAGGAAACTCATTAATTAAAACTTTTGCGATATTATTTGGTTTAGTAAGCATCTACCAGCTTTCTTTTACTTTTATATCATCAACTCTTGAAAATAAAGCTAAAAATGCTGCAATAGAAAAAATTTCAGAAAACGAAATTTCATTCTCTGAAAAAAGAGCCAGAGAAGAGGTAAGGTTTCTAGATTCTATTGGTAATTTCCCAGTTTTAATGTATTCATCATACAATGATGCTAAACAAAAAGAATTAAATCAAGGTCTGGATTTAAAAGGAGGTATTAATGTTATTTTACAGATTTCTATTAAAGATTTGTTAAAAGGTCTTGCAGAAAATTCTTCTAACACAAAATTTTTAGATGCTCTTGATGATGCTGATGAGCTACAAAAACAATCTGATCAAACATATTTAGAATCTTTCTTCGAAGCATTTGATTCTAGTCCTAATCAAACTAGATTAACATCTCCAGAGATTTTTGGTAATAGAACTTTAAGTTCGGAGGTTTCATTTGACACATCTGATGATGATATGAAATCAATTTTAAGATCAAAAATTGATGAATCTATAGTTTCTGCATTTGAAGTTTTGAGAAAGCGTATTGATAAGTTTGGGGTAACTCAACCTAATATTCAAAGATTAGGTTCATCTGGTAGGATTTTAATTGAACTTCCAGGAGCAAAAGATATAGATAGAATTCAGAACCTCTTACAAAGTACTGCACAATTAGAGTTTTGGGAAACTTTTAAAAATGACGATTTTGCAGAATTTTTAATATCTGCTAACCAATATTTATCATCACTTGAAACAAATAATGAACAATCAAAATCCAGTATAGATGATCTTTTAGCTGATGTTGAACAGTCATCAGATTCTATCCAAAATACATCGAACCCTTTATTAAGTCTTGTAAGAGCATTTAGTTTTCAAGGAGGTCCTATTATAGGAAGATTCTTACCTAGAGATCAAGATTTAGTTGATTCATACCTATCTCTCCCTGAAGTTAGAAAATTATTACCAAGAGATTATAGATTTACTAAATTTTTATGGGGTAAAGTTGATCAAGATGGTTTATCTAGTCTGTATACTATTAAATCAAATCGTGAAGACGTTTCACCTTTGAGTGGAGGAGTAGTTGTTGATGCTTCACAAAGCTATGATGCTGTTGGAAATCCTGCTGTTTCAATGCAAATGAATGCTCAAGGTGCAAGGATTTGGGAAAATCTTACAGATGTTGCTTACAGACAAAATTCAAATATCGCGATTGTTCTAGATGATATTGTATATTCTGCTCCTGGAGTTACTAGAGGTGCTATTAGTGGGGGAAGATCTGAAATTACTGGTGATTTTGATTTAAATGAGGCAATTGATCTAGCAAATGTATTAAGAGCAGGTAAGTTACCTGCATCTGCAACTATCATCCAATCTGAAGTAGTAGGTCCATCTCTTGGACAAGAAGCAATTGATAGTGGTATATATTCATTTTTAATTGCACTTACTTTTGTACTTGTTTGGATGATATTTTACTATGGGCCATCTGGTATATTTGCTGATATTGCGTTGATATTAAACATTGTCTTAATATTTGGAATTCTTGCTGGTTTAGGAGCAGTTCTTACTCTACCAGGTATTGCAGGTATAGTTCTTACAATAGGTATATCAGTTGATGCAAACGTTCTTATTTTTGAAAGAGTTAGAGAGGAATTAAAAAAAGAAAAGGGTTTAAAACAATCAATTAATGATGGTTTTAACAATGCTCTTTCTTCAATTTTGGATGCAAATATTACAACTGGTTTAACTGCATTAGTATTATATATATTTGGAACAGGTCCAATTAAAGGTTTTGCAACAACCTTACTTATTGGGATTGCAACCTCTCTATTTACCGCAATATTTATTACAAGATTATTAATAGACAATAAGGTTTTTAAATCAGGTAAACTTGAATTCTCAACTAAATCAACCAAAGATCTCTTCAGTAATCTTAAGATTAAGTTCTTGGGTAAAAGAAAAGCTACATATGTAATTTCATCTATTCTTATTCTTATTAGTCTTAGCTCACTGTTATTTCAAGGACTAAATCAAGGTGTAGATTTCTTAGGTGGAAGATCTTACATTGTAAGATTTGACAATGAAGTTAAATCTTCTGAGATAGAGTCTACACTTAATGATGCGTTTGGAAGTGCTGAAGTAAAAACCTTTGGAGCGGCAAATCAGTTAAAAATTACAACAAAATACAAAGTAGATCAAGAAGGATTAGAAGTTGATAATGAAATCAAAAATTTACTTTTTGAAAACTTAAATTCTATTTACGATGAACCCCTTACGTATGATCAGTTTTCAGTTGGTGATGAATTAGGAATTATGTCAAGTATTAAAGTAGGTCCAACAATTGCAGATGATATCAAACAAAATTCAGTTTGGGCTATTCTAGGTTCATTAGTAATTGTTTTTTTCTATATCCTTTTTAGGTTTCAGAAATGGCAATTTTCACTTGGAGCTGTATCTGCCGTTTTCCATGATGTATTAATAGTCCTTGGTATATTTTCATTAACATATAAGATTATGCCTTTTAACATGGAAATTAATCAAGCATTTATTGCGGCACTATTGACTGTAATAGGTTATTCTCTAAATGATACAGTTGTAGTGTTTGACAGAATTCGTGAATTTTTTAGAATTCACTCTTCTTGGGATAGTGAAACTACAGTTAATACTGCACTTAATAGCACTCTAAGTAGAACTCTTAATACATCTTTGACAACCCTAATTGTTCTTTTAGCAATTTTTATTTTTGGAGGTGAGTCAATTAGAGGTTTTATGTTTGCTCTAATTATTGGTGTAATGGTTGGTACTTACTCGTCAGTATTTATAGCTACACCTATAATGTTTGATTCATATAAGAATAAAAACTAACTAATAGATTTTGTACTTCCTTCCTTATTAAATAGTAAAATAAAACCTAAAATTATAAAAGGTATACTAAGCCATTGACCAGTTGAGAGACCGGGAAGAAATGTTTCTATTCCACCTTGACTTTCTTTTACAAACTCAACCATAAATCTTATAAAACAAAGTCCTATTAAAAAATAGCCAGATAATACACCTTTTCTATCTCTTATATTTGAATATTGGTAGAGTCTGTAGAGAATTATAAAAAGAATTAAATATCCAAATGATTCATATAATTGGGCGGGATGTCTTGGAAGAGTTTCACCTCTATTCTCAAATATTATTCCCCAATCAGAATTAGTGTATTTTCCTAGAATTTCTGAATTAAAAAAATTTCCAATTCTAACAAATGCCCCACCAATAGCTATTGGTATTGTAAGTCTATCGAAAATCCAAAAAAAGTTTTTAAACTTATATTTTTTTATGAATAAATATAAACCAATAAAAACTCCAATTGCAGCTCCATGGCTAGCAAGGCCCCTAAATCCTGTAAACTTATAACCATCAATTAGGCCCAGAAGAGATGAATTTGGGGATTCTTGAATCGGAAGAAGTATTTCAATTAAGTGGTTTTGATAATAACCCCACTGATAAAAAAATACTTCACCCAACCTAGCACCTAAAAAAATAGATACTACCATATATATTAACATTGGATCTAAATATTTCTCGTCTATCTTTTCTTTAACAAAAAATGATTTAACTAGGTTATAGCCAAGAATAAAAGCGAGAATAAACATTACGCTATAAATGTAAATTGAAAAGCCACCAATTTCAATTAAAATTTCGTTTGGTGACCATTTGATCTGGTTAACTAACATGCTTAAATATATAGATAATTTATGGAACTGGATCATACCCACCCTTGAATAATGAGTTACATCTTATTATTCTTCTTATAGTCAAGTAAGTGCCAGTAAAAACACCATGTTTTTTCAAAGCAGTTATGCCATATTCAGAACAGGTAGGAGAGTATCTACAATTACTTCCTATAAGCGGAGAGATAAAAAGTCTATATATTTTTATTAGAAAAATAAATGGAAATGCAAGAAGTCTGCTAATCTTTATCATTTAGATTAATTCCAATTTTCGCTAATTCGTCTCTAATACTATCAGAAAGCTTATAATCTTTTTGCTTTCTTGCATTATCTCTTAGCTCTAAGAGAATTTCAAGAACTGAGTCATTATTTATTTTATCTTTTTTAAGATTTAAGCCTAGAATTTTACTCAAGAAAATATCAAATAAATTAATGAAATAATCTTTTTCAGCTTGACTAATTTCAGTTACATCATTCTCAATATCATTTATTATTTTATTTGAATTAAATATCTCAGCTAAAAGCATTGGTGTATTAAAATCATCATTAAGGCAATCATAACAATTATCTTCCCATATTTTAATTGAATTTAGAAGTATATCATTTTTTGTTTTAACTGTCTTAACTTGATTTAGTCTATTTATAATTTCAATCAGCCTTTTAAAACCTTTTTCAGATGCTTGAATTGCAGCTTCACTTATATCTAGTTCATTTCTATAGTGTGCCTGTAAAAAGAAGAATCTAACAATATTTGGATCATAAGACTTGGAAAATTGATCATTATTTCCTGAAAATAATTCATTTGGTAAAATATTATTACCTGTTGACTTAGACATCTTCTTGTCATTTAATGTAAGCATATTTGCATGCATCCAAAATTTAGCAGGCTGTTTACCAGTATGCCCAATACATTGAGCAATTTCACAGTCATGGTGAGGAAATTTAAGATCAATACCACCTCCATGTATATCAAATTCCTCACCTAAGTACTTTTTACTCATAGCTGTACACTCAAGGTGCCAGCCCGGAAATCCTTCACTCCAAGGGGAGTCCCACTTCATTAAATGATTCCTCTCAGCTTTTTTCCAAAGTGCAAAATCAAATTCGTTTTTTTTATCATCTTGACTAACAAGATCTCTTGAATTAGATTTAATATTATCTAGATCTCTTCCAGAGAGTTTACCATATGAATCAAAATCATTATAATTAGATATATTAAAGTATACAGATCCATTTGATATATATGCAAGATTCTTTTGTATTAAATCCTCAATTATTGATATTTGTTCTGTTATATGTCCTGATGCAGTTGGTTCAATGCTTGGATCTAATACATTGAATTTTTTTAGAATCTCTCTGAAACTATTAGTGTATTTTTGAGCGATTTCCATCGGCTCAAGCTGTTCAATCTTAGCTTTTTTAGAGATTTTATCTTCACCAGTATCTTCTAAATGCCCTACATCAGTTATGTTCCTAACGTATCTAACTTTATATCCTAAATGCAATAGATACCTATATATTACATCGAAGGAAATAAATGTTCTGCAATTACCAAGGTGAACTTCACTATAGACAGTGGGGCCACAGACATACATACCAACACTATTATTTCTTAAGGATTTAAATCTCTCTTTAGAACTTGTTAATGTGTTGTATATGTATAAATCTTTTTGTGACATTAAAGTTCAGACTCAAATTTAATATAGTCTAAAAACTCTCTTTTGATTTTATCTTTTTTAAATTTACCTCCAAACTCAGAAGTAACAGTACTAGAGTTAATATCTTTAATACCTCTAGAGTTTACACATAAATGCTTAGCATCAATTACGCATGCAACATCATCAGTGTTTAACGCTTTTTGAAGCTCTCTAACTATCTGTATTGTCAATCTTTCTTGTACTTGAGGTCTTTCAGCAAAATACCTCACTATTCTGTTTATTTTGGAAAGTCCAATAACATTACCATTAGATATATATGCAACATGAGCAAGTCCAACAATAGGAAGTAGATGATGTTCACATGTAGAATACAATGTGATATTTTTTTCAACAAGCATCTCTCCGTAATTATATTTATTTTCAAATGTTGACATCTCTGGTTTGTTCTTTGGATTTATACCAGAGAAAATTTCATTAACAAACATTTTTGCAACTCTTCTTGGTGTTCCTTTTAGACTATCGTCAGTCAAATCCATGCCAAGAATATCTAAAATTTCATAAACCTTTTTTTGGATAAGACTTATCTTCTCAGGGTCAGGTATATCAAAAGCTCCTTCTTTGAGAGGTGTCTCTTCATTATTTGATCCAACATGGTCATCACCAATTGCATCAATCTCTTTGTCTAATAATTCTTGTAGTTTCATTTTTTT
>CENP01049275.1_pt1 | contig 14221 bp, 24 predicted proteins | sample 361281 | NCBI WGS metagenome assembly CENP01 (sample SAMEA2591122, study PRJEB7988) | marine metagenome | biome: marine biome (ENVO:00000447); feature: deep chlorophyll maximum layer (ENVO:xxxxxxxx); material: saline water (ENVO:00002010), including plankton (ENVO:xxxxxxxx) | depth 70 m
AGAATCTGGCGAGGTGTTGGAAAGTTTTTCATAAAAATTAATTAATTTGTTTACTCTTCTATAATACATCCAAACGGGTTCAAATCTATAAAAAATGGACACTATTATTAGTGGCACAATGCTTGTAATATTTCTGTAACAATTGCCCCATATGGTTCAAATCTTTGTTATTATTATATTATAGAGATCTGGGGTAAGATCTATAAAATGTTCGACACCGAACCTGTCATAAAATAATTGTATCAATATGTTACAAAATGCTGTCAAGTCCTTGTGTGCCACTTTGTCAACTGTCACACTCATGCTTATTGAGAATGAGAATCATTAGCAGTCTCATCAGTCTCAGTCTCATTAGTCTCATTTATTGAGAATTGTGAGATTTATGAGATTTCTGAGATTGTCTCATCTGTCTCATTCTTTATACTTAGTCATCGCAATCTGTTTGGATTGTTTATAATTAGTAAGCACAATTTGCTCTGAATTCTTATTATATAATAACTGCAAATCCTCCCAGAAAAAAATATTTAGAGGTGCTGCATTTTTCTTAGAGAGGTCGCTAAGACAACAATAACATCACACTATTATAAGATAACTCATCCTTTATGGTATAATATAGGGTTCGTTATACAATACACGAATATATTTAATTAAACCTTTTTAATATCTTAATAAACGAACACGAAGACGATACAAAACACGAACATTTAGACGAATTTAATCTCCTCCTGTTCCATCACGAAGATAATCCATTTCATCAGACTCTAGACTCTCACTAGAATCTAAACGAAGTGCGTCTGGATTGCGTGTAGATTCTGCTGCATCTGGAAAAGACGAAATATAATCCCAAATATCAACGAAGTTTCTCAACCATTCTTTTTGAAACATGGTCAGATCTATATCCTCTCCATAAAGATAATCCTCGGCAGATAAAAAGTTCCCATCACCATTTCTTTTTAATTGTTGCAGTACACACCAATCAACATAAACAACATGTAGGAATCTATGGTACATGTTGTCAAACTTATCATGTGACCATTCTTGTGATTTACTTATTGGCATAATTCTCCTTTCTGTAATAATAACATGGTATATATTATCTTATATAAAGATAACCTCCCGCCCATCCTGATATTCCTAAGTTCTTAGCATTGTGTAGGAATTCTCTTTCTGTGATAATTCTCATATCAAATCTTACATGCTTTGCAGGTGCATTCCATGAAGCAGGTTTGTAAACCTGTCCTGTTTTTCTATCAACAAATGCATGAACATGTTGTTCTTTATACTGATTTGTTGCATATTGTCCCATGTCATCAAATTCCATAGAAACAATCTTGTAATACTTCTTACCAGTTTTGACTTTATAATACTGTAAGTTCTCTCTATCTCTATAACCACTCTCTTGATGATAATTACGATAGTTCTCTGTAATAGTATCAGCATAGGTTTGAGTCCATTCTTTGACTCTTGTTTCTAGTGATTCCTCTTTGATGATCTTAATAGGTTTTGACTTATCAATTTTTAAATCTTCTAAGTCTTCCTTTGTTATGTTTTGAGTTGTTGTAGAAATGGTTTCCATAATAAGAAATTTGATTTATAATAGTATATTAGTCTATTTTTGGTTCATATCTATCGTCAGTGTGACAGTTTTTAAAGTGGTCTTATATGTGTAGAGGTTCGACTTAAAGATCAACTTATGTGATCACCCATGCCTATACAATGCCACATTGTCATGTATTATTTTCTTTTATGATTGCTCTGTTAAGATAAGCATTAATCTCATCTACATAAGCAATGATTTTTTTTCTAGGATACTTAGGATAAGATTGTAACAGTTCTTGTAATTCTTCTGCTGTATCACTTGCATGTACTAGATTCCAATTGGTCATCCTTCCTCCATGCTATCCACAAGTGTATCAACTTTACTACCATAGTCATTAAGTTGGTCTTTATACTCCATTACTACATGATCTATGATGTGTCCTAAAGTTTTAGTTGCTTCATCATCATATACTCTGATTGATAGTTCAGCATCATCACTTGTAATGATCTTTTGGTTGTCAAGTGCTTCCCATATCAGGGTAGAGATTTTGTGTGATACCTCTTCTGGTAGTACTTCAATAATGTTAATGTAGTTCATTATCCTTACCTTCTGATAGACTATCAAGTTTTGATACTGTCCATTCAAATGGACTATCATCACATACTATTTCTAAAACCTCATCAAATGTGGTTTCGTCTATGTGATCTGGTAGTCCTAAATCATTAATGAATAAGACGATATCAGCAACAACTGATTGCTGTTTATCTGAGAATTGAATGGTGCGAGTCCACTCTACATCTTTGTTTCTGTTTTTCATTAGAACATTACCTCATTAAATGTTTTTGGATCATTACACAATAGAGTAAGACCATTAACGATCATAGTATTAACAATACTTCTGTTGTCAGGAGTATCGCTCATAGTAATATGTTCCCATACTCTATGGTTTGCATAAGAGATTTGTTTTGGAGTGATCTCCTCTCTGTCGTAACCTTCAAATTGTTCTTTGACAATCATTGGTACTGCATCAAATACGTTCATGGTCTTAAATGTGTAATGACTTAATATAATATTAGTCGATGTTTGGTTCAAATCTGTATCTCTTGTGACACTTATCTAATTGGCATCCTCTATGGAATAATATCTTCTTGGAACTGTATAACCATTCTTTTCAAATGGATAAAATACAGTTCTTCTTTCAATCATACTATCCATAAAATTCTGTTTATGATTATCAGGGTCAACATAATCAATCATGTCAATCAAATGAAATTTATTTTTCAAATTGAAAACTCTTTTGACTTTTTGAAATGCTTTTTCTGGTGTATAACCATGAAGTGTGGCATAATGAGTATCTTTATCTGTATGAATCACAAATGAACAAGTATGCCATAATGACCTATCATCATCATACCTACGTTGCCCTGCCTTGTATTGTGTGAAGCAAAATACTCCATGATATGCTTGTTTCATAATTTATTTGAAAATCGTCTTTGACTCTCCTTAGTCCTTTTCATATGACTCTCATAGTAAGTAAGAGAATCCTCTATTTTGTTCATTGCCGATGATAGTATAGGATTGCGTTTCAATTCTGGTGAGACGTAATGTAACATCTGCATTTGATCGTATAATGTCTGTATTTCTTTTTGTGTGAATTGAACTAGATGATTCATTTCTGATGGTTTATAAAAGGAATAAATTTGTCGATCTCCCATTTGTATGATACAATTTCTGAATTGTCTTTCCCCATTTCAAATATTATTTGTTGGAGATTGTCACACAATTCAACTGGATTGATTTGATCGTCATCATCCAGACAAATTTTAACAGATAATGTTGCTGTTTTCATTCGTAAAAAATCTTTCTGTTTTTTCCTTTCTTACGACCACATATATCTGTATCATATCTTTCTCTGACTATTAATCCTCTCCATAATCTAGTCTTAAAACGTACTTTGTCATGGTCTCTCCTTATTGTAACTTCCAATGTACTATCGTCAGTTTCTAATACTTTTCCTTTGAATAAACGATCAGTAGTATTAAGAACTACATCTCCCACTACTATCTCTGAAAAATCTTGATAACGATTTCTTTTGTTTGGACGTGATGGTTTGTTTTTACCATACTTCGCCATATCTTCTTTTGAATAGGGCATTATTTCCTATCTCGATTAAGTGGACTTTCAAAATATGCTCTATTCACAAAGTATAATAATACAAGTGTGAATATGATACCAAAGAATCCAATAATCAGTATTGGACTATTTGGAAAATCGTAAAAGGGAACTGTTTGCATTATGCTCCTTGATAAGTTTTTTCAATGGGAAAAACTTCCTCATCTTTGTCCAGTATCATGTCAAATACTTCGGTTTGTTCTTTGTTTAGATTGAAATCCATGTCTCTCAAAGTATCATACAATTTAGTCATATGATATATTTGATTTGTTGTTAAGTAAACATTCATGATGACATATCCTCAAATTCCTTTAATGCTCTTCTCTTAGCAACATTTTGAACAACGTTGTTAGGTTCTTGTGGGAACTCTCTTTGAATTCTTTCTACTTGTTTTTCAAATAGATGTTCAAGTAGTTCAGTGTTTCCGAAATGACTCATGATAAAATAGGAACTAATTAAATAATAAACTGAATTGATTTATAAATCAATATCAAATGTGACAATATTTAATTTGTCTTTGATATTGTTGATTGAAACTGTATAAAGTTATTCTTCCAAGTTTGATGATGATTATGATGACATTTTTTGCATATTATGATACACTTTTTCATTTCTTCTTCTGTTGCCTTTTTACCTAAAAATCCAACCAAATCTCCTACTCCAATTTTAATAACCTTCTTTGATCCATTTTTACTCTTAAGTCTCTGAAAGTTTTTTGATGCTGGTTCTACATGATGATAATCAAACTCATCTATTCCTCCTTTGAATCCACACCATTGACAACCATTGACACAATCTTGTGTTTTCTTTTCTCTATACCATGCTCTAGTCCTATGTTTAGATTCTAATGCACGTTTCTTTGTTAGTTCTTTGTTTTTTTCATACCATCGTTTTTTTGCTTCTGCTTGTTTGATTGGGTCTTTAAAAGGCATAATTTCAATATTTTCAAATATATTAGCATGGATTTGAACCAAATGTCAATTTATACAAAAATGTACAATACTATACCATTTTGCTCCCTTCAGAATCGCCTATAAGGTGCTTGTAATTAAGTTTGGGTATGGTAGCATCCCCCAAAAAACAAAAAAAAGAGTCGTTTTTCAACGACTCTTATGACCATTCACTACAAACAATGAACTACACGTTATTACTTAAGAAAGGGCATTATGAAAGGAGTCTAAACCTTTTTGACTCACCCTAACCTCCTCGATGGGAACTCATGTCTCTTTGATTGAAATCGCATTAGTTACCCATAGAGTCATCTGTAACTATTTCTTTCAAAGGAGCAGTAATGTGGCATCACGCTCCCTAAGTATAAAGTTTTTATTTTTATATGTCAACCCAATTATCGTAAACAAATGGAGCATGATCATAATGTTCTATAAAGTTGGTGACACCAGAAAAATGAACTAATTTAATTTTTTCATTTATTATGCCATCATAATCAATCATCTTATTATGACTATCACATTTCTCTTTCCATTGTTCCTCTAATAAAATATTTGCTGCAGCACCAGTTTTACCTTTATACATTCCATATCTTGCAAACCACTCTTTTGGTAAAAAAGTAATGTCTTGTTTTAAATGATCTACTATGAATAATTGTTCTCCATGAAGATAAGGAGATTTACCTATTCTATGATAATAATGTTGCCAATACTCTGGATTTTTTAAAAATTCATCTCTTAAATATTTTGTTTCTCCCTGATAGAACATCTGAAATCCACCATTAATCTTATTACCTCCCCACCATTTGTCACATGCTCCAAAATTTCCTTTAGGTAGATTAAAGGTTATAATATCATCCACATTACCAGTTACAACAACATCAATATCCATTATGAAACACTTCTCTCCCATAAGAAATGGCATATTGTGGAAGTCAAATTTATACCAATGCTGTCTTATTTCATTTCTCTCTATCAATGGGATTATATGAATATTTTTATCTAATCCTTGAGAATTCTCTGTATAACAAAAAAACTCAAAAGAAACAGATGAGTTTCTCTTGAGTCCTTTATAAAGTCTGTTTACATAATGGGGAGAATACTTATTCCCAACTTTAAGAGTTAGAACATTAAGCATTTAAAACGTAAACATTTTTTGTGTTGGAGTACATGTTTTCAAAAACCTTGATTGCATGCTGAATAGAAATCGCTGTGATTTCTCTTTCAATCCTCCAACCCTCAACGATTCCTGATACTGTGAAATTAGTCATAATACTCCTTGTGTAATACGGTTGGTCTTACAGGGATTAAGGTAAACCCATTGTTGCCTAGTGGGATGCTATTAGCAATCATCCACATGCCAAACCTTTTTAGTTGTCGATTTCTACTAAACGATCAGATGATCTCATAGCATTGAGAAACTTACCCATTGATTCCTTCTTAGCATATGTTTTTTCAACACCTTGTGTTACATAATCATATGCTTCTTGATCTCTTGCTTTGAAATCATACTCCTGATCATTTGATGTAAACTTAATAGAGACAATGTTATTCTCTTTAAATTTTACGTTTCTGATAGCAGATGAATTTGTGATTTTAAATTCTTTCATTTTTGATAAATGATTTAACTACCTTATATTAACATAGATTTGAACTCTATGCAACTATTTAAGGGAGAATTAACTCTCCCCTTCCTGAGATTCCATTACTGCTGTTTCATCCAGTTTTGTATAAAGTTGCATGAATGATTCTTTGGTATCATCATCAAATCTGTTTATACAGTACTGAATCGCTTTCATCTTATTACCAAAGATTTTGTATGCTTTGATAACATGAGTCAATCTTCTTGTAGAAATGATCTCATCAATTCCTCCTTCTTTGAATGTCTTTCTTACAATGTCAGACCAGTTACATAGATGAGTAATGAAATCTATAATATCTCCAGTTAAAGGAACATTAATTGATTGACATATGTTTGAAAGTATTTTAATTTCTGTTTTAACATGAGGATACTCTTGTTCAAATGTGATTGGGAATCTTTCTAAAAATGCTTCATTAAGAACATTAGTTCCAATGAATCTACCATCGTCAGAACCTTTTCCTTTAGTGTTAGCAGTAGCAATGACATTGAATCCTTCTTTTGGTTGGATGTACTCTCCTATCTTTTTAAGGAATAAACCTTTACCTTCTAGTATTGGTTGAAGGCACATGATTTTGTTGGATGCTAGATCAATCTCATCAAGTAATAAGATAGCACCTCTCTCAAGTGCTTCTATAACAGCACCATTGTGCCATACTGTCTCTCCATTGACCAATCTAAATCCACCGATAAGATCATCTTCATCTGTTTCTACTGTGATGTTGACTCTTATCAATTCTCTACCTAATTGTGAACATGCTTGTTCTACACCAAATGTTTTACCATTACCAGATAATCCTGTAATGAATGTAGGATAAAATAATTTTGATGCAATAATCTTTTTAAGATTAGAGAAATCTCCAAAAGGAGTGAATGTTTCATCTTTCTCTGGTATAAGATTTTGCTTTGGTTTTTCTGTCACATGAACAGGTTTTTCTGGAACAACAACACTAGGAGTTTCTTGAATAATTTTTTCTAGTTTTGCTTTTTGATCTGTAATACTCCAATGACCACGTTTTACCTTGTACATGTTCAAATACTTAGTAATTGTTTGATATGAAACTTCATGCTCATTACAGTATTCTTTTACCATATCGGCATTAAGTTCATTTCCATAGTCTTGAACAAGTCTCTCTAAGTGTGGAGAAAAATCAATAGTGAATGGCATTTGCTTAATTAAATAACTGATCTTAGAATACTACCTTATTATGTTATAAAGACTATCATTTGTGACAGTTTTACAACTGGTTTTTACTGTCCTATCTATCTGGGGATCATGTTTGACAACTTTTTTTTAAGTGCCTTTAATCTACGTTTAGCATTTCTTAACGCAACAGGTCGCAAAGATCTTTTTTGATCTTTACGACTATGATGTTGCCAATTAGGTGTTATTCTAGTCATGTTTTTGGGGTTACACATATACCTAAACTTAATTACAGGGGTGTTAGAAGCGATTCTAAGAGGAGTAAATTAGGCAATTTGATCAATTAATGCTTGTGCAACAACTTTATTGCATTTTTTACCACTAAACATCTTTTTGAATGATTTGGATATATCTTGTTTCTTTACATCATCTTTTCCTTCAAGTAATTTATCTAAATCATCAACACTATTTAATCTTTTCTGTGGTATCCCTATAAATGTTGACCATTGTTTTCCTTTGAATATGGCAACACCATTTTTTCTTATATCTTTCTTATATTTTTCATAATTAATTCCATCTCCATAATTAGCATAAAAACTATGTGAACCATGACCATCAAGTACTCTAATTCCTATTGTGTTTAATCCTTCTATCTCCTCCTTAATTGCTTGAACCACACTTGCAGTAAAACCACTATAGTGATTATTTGATTTATAAGTTTTACCAGTTCTTTTATTTCTAAGCATTGAATGATATGGTACTGTATTTTTCATTTCCCTTTTTTGATTAGTCATAAAATCTTTTCCATAATGATCATATGAAGGATAGTTTGATTCTCCATCGGTAAGAACTACCATGTGACATTTTTGTAAATTATATTCTTTAATAAATTTTTTGATTATATCTCTTGAAGTAATCATTGCTTCATTTAATGGAGTACCAGATAATGAAAATCTTCTTGGAAAAGTCATATACGCACCATGTCTATTTGTGAATGAAGTGCATATAACATACATATTTTCCATTGCTTTTTCAAAATCTCTTGATTTAGATTTAGATGTTAATACGTTAACCATTCTAAAGGAACCTTCAACATAAAAATCAAATTCTTTAAATTCTCCTTTAGTTAATCTTTCTGAAATTGATCTTCCTTGATCATTATAATTATTAATATATGATGAACCTCTATCATTACTAATAAGATCTTCTCCTTCTCTAGGTAATGACCATGCGTCAGAAGAAAATGCATAAACATCAAATGGTATGTTTGCTTTTTTGCAGAACCAAAGTAATGTTGCAAGTTGTTTAAATGTATCTTGTAATATGTTTGCCATTGAACCAGACCAATCAAGAATGAATATTAGTCCATGATTTTTACCATCAGGGATAGTTGTAATTTTCTTGAATATATCATCATTGAATTTGTATGAAAATAATTTAGAAGTGTCTAAAACACCTGTTTTTGATACTGTTGCCCTTGAGTATGCATCTGCTGATTTCTTCATCTCAAATTCTTTTACCATATAATTTACTTGTTTATTACTTGACTTTTTAAATTTAATATAATCCATTTTTATTTTACTATAAGTATTTTTATCACTATCATTTAAGATAGATTCTGAATTTGATAAGTCGTAAAAATCACACAAATATTTGTGAATATTATTAAAAGGTACGATAACTTTATCTAATTTAACTTCTGGCATGTTAATAACTGTAGTTGGAGTTGATTCTTTATTGTTAACTTCTTGTTCTACATTTCTATCAAATGCTCTTTGAGTATCTGATACATCAAAATTACCTTTCTTTCCTCCTTTAGAACCATTACCGATAGTTTCATTATCTTTTGATTCTTTTGACTCTCCTTGATTTGCTGAATTTTTTGAATCTGAATCGGTATCGGATTTATCTTCACCTTCATTTTTTACCTCTCCATCTTTTTCATTTTTTGATTCAACATCAGAGGATTTTTCATTCTCTCCATCTTCTACGTTTAAACTCATAAATCCTCCTTCTGTCAAACTAACTTCAGTTAATTCAAACTTTATTTTTTCTTCTCTAGCATATTGCTGTAATTCTAATGAAAGATCTAATACATCATCAAATGTTTCTGCCTTTGATATTCTAGATACTAAATCTGATTCAGTATCATTAAATTCAATATCCACAAATGTACCGACTTTGAAATATAGATTAATTCTGTCAATTATTTTAAGATTGTCTGTATCAACATCCTTTAATTCAAAAAAATCTTCACTATTTAATTCTCTATAACCATTGAAGAAATCTCTATTCAAACCCGCATATTTTTTCTTCATTAATTTCTCAATTCTGGCATCCTCTATTACATTAATAAAATCCATTGATACATTTTTATATTTTTCTTCTTCACTCCAATTTCTATTTGGAGTAAATATGGCATGACCAACTTCATGTGCTACTAACAAGTCATATACACAATTACTTGAATTTTCCCACATGGGTAGAGTAAGCACTCTTGCATCAACATTGAAGGATGCTGTATCTACTTGTTTGTGTTCTACGATTAAGTTTTCTGTTGCTAGTAATCTTGCAACATTACCTTTTACTTCAAAATTGACTGTCATTGGAATAAATCTTAGTTATGGTACCATGATCTCATATTATTATGATAAATCTATGCACCTATAACCAGTTTTTCAACTGTCACAAGATCGCATCAAATGATTTTATAATCCATTCTGCTGTAATAGATTTTTTCTTTGGTTCTATGTTTTCAGCAATGATTTCATAATCTTGTGCATCAAGTTGAAATTTAGCACAAGGAGAAGAATCATTGAAAACAATTTTATCTTTTAGTTGATTCCATGATGATATTCCAATTTTGTAATTGGTAGTATCAACTAACAACATATAATCAAATGTTTGTTTGACTATTTTTGTTTCTGATTGAAAATTTTTAAGAATAACAGATTTTGTTCTGCCATTTTTTTGGAACATATTCATAGTACCTTTCATTTCATATCGAAGATAATCTTCGGATAATGACTCGAAATCCATACCATCCTTATATGCTCCCACATATCTAAGTTGACCATCTGACCATTTTGCAAATGATAATTCTTGTAGTTGAGTTCTAAATGATCTCAACTGATTTGATTTCATTTCTTTTGTATCAGTTGCCTTCACGCATCCAAAAAATTCACTCAGATTAAATCTCTGAATGTCTATCATTAAAGAGTAGATGAATTTATCTCACATCCACATAATTATCAAAACATCATAATATTATTTACAATATAGTAAATTTTTGATTGGTTGTCAATACCATTCTGACATTTCTCGATTTATCTTCAAACTCACGAATTAATATAGTAAAGTAATTTCCACTAATAAAATCAACGATGCCTTCATCACACATATAACGAACTTTATCTCCTTTCTTAACTATAATTTGAGACATATATAAAAAGGCAGAATAAAAATTTATGTTTGTATATTGGTCAAATTATCCTCTTTTTAATAAAAACAGAACATACTATAGTGTAGGTATGGGTTGTAAATTATTAGGATTTTTATGTGAAATTAATAATAAATCTTACACTAAAGTATATCATCCTTATTTTTACATTGTTAATAAACCAGACGAATCATCTCATAGTCTTGTAAAAAAAAGAAAGATTACGAGATATTTAGTTAAAAAGTCTGAAAGTGAGATAACATCTTTTACTCAATACAAAACAGGTTTTAATAAAATAAATGATAATAATCCTAAAAAAAATTTTAACAAAATAGATTTAAAAGAAAAAGATGTTTATGAAAAGATATTTTCCAACAACCCTAAAAAATATAATTTATATGATAACTCTTTCATGTTTGACGAATCAAATAAGTTCAAAAAAGAATTAATTATAAACGAGTTGTTGTCTAACCCCAAAAAGAATAAAATTCATTCTTTTAATAATCAACACGAACTTTATGATAGTCCTCCTCAATCATATAAAAAATATTATCCTGAATTGTTAGAACCATATTTAAACGATGCAGCACCAGCAAATGAAAATATTTTAGATGCAATTAACACATACATTACAATACAACCCCATCATAATGACATAAAGCATTATCGTAATAAGATAAACATACTTCCAATAAAAGAAAATGTGCTGGATTTTTTATCCTGCGGGTTATCTTATGATCCAATTTTTGACAATACAACTGATACTAGAAAAATTTATGATTTTTTAGATCAAATGATGTTATTTGTAAAAAAAAGACGACAATTTCTTGAAGATAATAAAATAGATTATTACGAATTTAATTTAGATAGAGATAATTATAAGGAAGTATTCAAATTAAAGTATGATTTACCAAAAATTGATGGTAAAAATATAAGTCATCCATCTGTCTCTTATGGTTTAACGGATCAAACTAAAAAAAGTATACACGAAAATCACATAAAAATATGTAAAGAATATTTAAAAAATCAAAATTGACTGAAGAAATCGTAGTCATTCCAACCACGATCATCAACATAATATTTTGCTCTAGGTTTACCAAAGAATAATTGATGGTAATCAACTCCCCATTCTTTTAATTGTTTTTCTGTGGCGGATCTCATCTCCTTATCTGCTTTGACTTGATCATTATTATTTGATACCATCCCTCTTGATGTCATAAGATATATTGTTGCACCTTTTCTATAAAGACTATTGACTTCTGATATACGACGATTATTTGGTTTTGCATTTAAGCAATCACCTATTTTCTCCTCCCCTAAACAACCATCTATATCGAAGCAATATACTTCTTTTCTTTCATCAATATCAGACATGTGGTAATTTTGGTAACTCTACCCCAATATACTCCATCATTTTATAAAAAACCATCAGTGTGTTCACTTCAAATTCATGATATGTTTCATAATCTAAGACGAGTGTTCTTAATAAACCATGTGATTCAGGAGCAATCAACATAGATATATCATTTGCTGGAACTAATGACGAAGCGATAGGAGAATTTACACGACAAGTGATGCCTATTATAAGATCAGCATTTTGCTCTGCATATTCTATCCAATCAAATTTCCAATCTCCATCACCACCCATCGCTGTAAGTTCTACTGCATTAGGTGCGAAAGTAAATTTACCAGTATGTCTGTAAATATCTGACGCTGCATGTTGAGCAATCGCAAGATTACCACCATTCCCTATTATTGCTATTCTACCTGCATTGTTTAACAATTCAGATGCTGTTTTTAAGTTCATTTTCTACTTCTTTTATATGATGTGGTCTGTCTACTGCTCTTATTTTACCACAATTTAAATCATAAGGCATCACATTATATTTACCACAAAACCCAATAGTATCTAGTCCTTTCCAATATTTAACAAAGGTCATGTCAAGATTTGGAAAATCTTTTATAACGTCAAGACGATATAGATATAAACCTAATTGAGTTATTACATTATCACATACTATGTCTGGTCTTCTAAACATATGTAATATTTTTCCATTGTTTACCACCATTTTTACAACATCTTCATCATCCATTTCTCCCTCCTCTAATTTTCTAGATGATTGAACCATATCGTAATCATTATCAATTCCATATTCAATCATAGAATCAATCCACCACGATTTTGTTAAAGGTTCATCTCCTTGCAAATTAAAGACGTAATCACATTCTAAATTGTTTGCAACTTCTGAAACTCTGTGGGTGCAAGTGTAATGATACTTTGTTATGACAGAAAGAAAACCCTCATCATGTGCAAGATTAAGAATCTCTAAATCTTCGGTGGCAATAATAACTTGGTCAACATATCTTGCTTCTTTTGCAATATCTGCAACTCTTAATATCATTTCCCTACCATTTATCTTAGCAAGAGGTTTATTTGGAAATCTACTTGATTGTAGTCTCGCTGGTATGACACATGTAATTTTTTTTCCTTTATACATCGAACGTATAATCTGTTAATGATTTAAGTCCTTCGACCTCTCTTTCATGTATTATGCCACGCTTCCTCATATCTTTCAAGTTCCTTATACCAATATAATCCTTCGCAATACTTTCATATTCTTTTCTTTTGGGAAAATCGCCTGGGTGAGTATAATCACGAGGAAATTCTTTTTGAAAACCAAAAGTCTTGTTATAATCATCTCTGTCTAAATTAAAATAATTGCGTTCAACTCCCTTTATCTTAAGATACCATTCAATCCTTCTTATACCTCTGACAAACCCGTCCAGGTATTTCCAAATTATTCTTTTATCTTTATTGTATAAAGACGAAACATCTCCACCCCAATATCTACATAATTTGCTTGTAAAACAATCAACTAAATCTTCTTTATAAGGTATGATATTATATCCCAATTTATATTTTTCTATAACATAATCTTCACCAGCATCAGTAATTTTGGGCATAAGATTACCTGGCATATGTCTACCCATTATAACACCTGGTTCCAGTATGAAATCAACATCACATAATTCATCAAGAATAGGTGTTATAACTTCTGCATTTGTTTCCATATATGGATCTAAAAATGATTTATAATATTTTTTAGATGGAGATACTGGAAAATATTTCGTCAATTCCACACGCCATTTATCGGTAAAAAATACTTCAACAGGGTCTTTTCCATCCATCAAAACATCAGGCGGTTTTCTTTCATCTACATTTCCAAAATATTTTTTCATTAAATATGCACCATTTTCTATTGTATTTGAGTGAAATTTTGCCATTTCTGAATGATCACCTTTTGTAATTTGTGTTACATCATCCAAATATTTATGTCGC
>CENP01053939.1_pt1 | contig 14217 bp, 9 predicted proteins | sample 361281 | NCBI WGS metagenome assembly CENP01 (sample SAMEA2591122, study PRJEB7988) | marine metagenome | biome: marine biome (ENVO:00000447); feature: deep chlorophyll maximum layer (ENVO:xxxxxxxx); material: saline water (ENVO:00002010), including plankton (ENVO:xxxxxxxx) | depth 70 m
CCAAATAAGTTAAAATTGGGTTGCAATGTTATGCTATTTCCCGTCACATCAATTGTCGTTTTAAGCTCATCTATCGCCCAAGCATTGCCAAATTGATAAGCGCCTGCAAAATCGAATATATTTGCGTAGCCTACCCAAGCGTCGGAAGCAGAAAATTCAACCGTATTTGAAGTTGATTGTACAACCCCTTCCTTGGCCAAAATAAAACGCCACCAATTACCTCCACCAACTGCAATATCTAAGGTCATTTTCTCATCACTTAAATCTGTAACTTGATACACAATACTATCTTGTACTGGTGCCCAATTCACTAGCTCTCCTCCATTGTATGCTTTATTGAGACCAAGGTACGCACCTTTGCCCACGACTGTAAGCGTTTTGGCACCTGCATCATATTTCCATGTAGCCAAACTTGAGCCATCAAAAGGTGCAATTGTAGCACCACAACCTTCTGTAGTTACACCATGTGCGCCTGTCTCTAACCATGTTTCATTTTGGACATTCATGGCAAAAGAACCGTCATTATTGAATGTAAAGGAGTCGTCAAGCAAGCAAGGTCGAGAACCATCGCCAGGATAGGAATAATATTGTCCAGAGCCTACGGAGGGCCCAACCATCAATGAGCCGAACTCATTGGATATTCTCCAAGTTCCCTCAATTTGAGCAAAAGCAGTTATACTAACTAGAATGCTCACTGCAAATAAAAGTTTTTTCATATGTTAATGTTTTAGTAATCCAAACTTAAAGAAAAATTGTTAAAGTAAAAAATACTATAAGTCAAATTACCAACTTAAGGTAAAATAAACCATAAGTCCCAAAAAAGATGTTTATTTGCTTGGCTAAATGTATAACCAAAAAGAAGCGTTAAAAGACTATTATTCCACAAATGATTATGGAGAAGAAAATCTTGGTTATCCATTCGTATTTGGGGTATCTGTTGATTGTATTGTCCTCGGGTATCAATCTGGCAAACTGAAAGTACTATTGGTTGAAAGAGGCGTTTCTCCTTATCGTGGCTATTGGGCTTTGCCAGGTGATTTATTGAAAAAAGATGAAGATTTGAAAAATGCAGCCGAACGGGTTTTATATCAACTAACAGGATTAAGAGAAATTTATTTCAAGCAATTCAAGACATTTGGAGCCATTGACAGACACCCAATGGGCAGAGTACTCACTGTTGGATTTTTTTCATTGGTTAAATCAGAGAATATTTATCCTTTGCCTGCCGCTTGGGCAAAAGATACTAAGTGGTGGGATATTAATGAGCTTCCAGAGTTGGCTTTTGACCATGCATTTATTATTAGAAAAGGTTTAAAACGTTTAAGAAAAAAAGCGAAATACGAATCCATTGGCTTTGAGTTACTCCCAGAAAAATTCACCCTTCTAGAATTACAAAGTACTTATGAAGCGATTTTTGGGGTTGAGTATGACAAACCGAATTTTAGAAAAAAAATTCTCTCCATGAAAATTTTAGAAGATTTAAACGAGTTACAAAGCAATGTAAATCATAGGCCTGCCAAGTTGTATCGTTTTGACAGAAATAAATATAATACGTTGAAAAACATGGGATTTCAATTTGAATTTTAATTATGAATAGTGAATTGCAAGTTTTAGACATAGGTGTTATCAGCTTATATTTTTTAGCTGTTTTCAGCATTGCTCTATTCTTCTATTTTAGAAGGAATAAATCAAATAACGGGCAATCAGAAGATTACTTTTTAGGAGGTAAAAATTTGGCTTGGTGGGCAATTGGCGCATCCCTATTTGCATCAAATATTGGTTCTGAGCACTTAATTGGTTTAGCAGGTGCAGGCGCAAAAGGCGATTTCCCTGCTGCTCAGTTTGAAATTTTGGCTTCGTTAATCTTACTCCTGTTGGGTTGGGTTTTCGTGCCATTTTATATGAAGAGTGGCGTGTATACAATGCCAGAGTTTTTAGAAAAAAGATACAATTCTTGGGCAAGATCCTACCTTACTTGGGTTTCAATTGTCGCTTATGTAATAACAAAAATTTCTGTAACCATTGCCGCAGGTGGCATTGTGTTTACTGCTCTTCTTGGAATAAATTTTTGGACTGGTGCGATATTAATTGTTCTGATTACCGGTGTTTACACAATACTTGGTGGATTAAAAGTTGTGGTTTATACTGATTTCTTACAAATGTTGGTCTTATTAGGTGGGTCGATTGCAATTACTTTATATGGCCTTGGTGAATTAGGCGGATGGGGAGAATTGGTCTCTAAAACAGAATCAAGTTACCTAAGTTTATGGCGCAGCGCTGACGACACTTCTTTTCCCTGGACAGGTGTCTTGCTCGGTGCACCCATATTGGGGGTTTGGTATTGGTGTACAGATCAATTTATTGTGCAACGTGTATTGTCAGCAAAAAATATTGATGAGGGAAGAAAGGGGACTATTTTTGGGGCATTTCTGAAGTTATTGCCCTTGTTTCTATTTGTAATTCCAGGGGTTATTGCTTTTGTGCTTTCCAATGGGCCCGACGCAAAAATTCATTTTCCGATGGAAAATGGAGTGATTAATTATGACGCCGCATTACCAATTTTAACTATGCAGCTGTTGCCCGCAGGCTTGAAGGGTTTAGTAATTGCGGGATTACTGGCAGCATTAATGAGCTCATTGTCTTCGGTATTCAACTCTTGTTCCACATTGATAACTATGGATTTGTATAAAAAGTGGAGACCTCAAACAGATGATAAAGCACTTGTAAGGTTTGGACAAAAATCTACCGCATTTTTGGTGTTGTTAGGTTTGGCATGGATTCCATTAATGAATCTTATTGAAGGAGGTCTATTTCAAAAATTGCAAAGTATTCAAGCTTATATATCCCCACCAATCGCTGCCGTATTTCTAGTTGGGATATTCAATAAAAAAATAACTAGTAAAGCCGCAAAATATGCCCTTTTGACAGGGGCATTTGTTGGGACTGCAAGATTGATTTTGGAATTAATTAAAGAAAATCTATCGGGATTTTTGTACGACTTTGCTCAAATTAATTTTTTACATTTTGCCTTCTTGCTGTTTTTGATTTGCGTAGCCATCTTGTTTTTATTTTCCACTAAAAAAGAGGCTGTTGGTAAAGAACTTTCTGAAATTACCTACTCGAAAGGACATTTTATATGGAAAGAAAATTTTACAAACTTGATCCTTTCCGCATTGGTTATCTTGGGTGTCATTTCTTTATGGATAGTTTTTGTATAATATGAAAAATATATTTCTTAGTATTTTTTTGGCAGCACTTTATTCTTCCGCTTGCCAAAATGTTCAAAAGTCGAGTGATCCAATTAAGAGGTTATTGCGTCAGATGACAACCAAAGAAAAAATTGGTCAAATGACCCAACTGAACATAGGTTTAATTTGTAAAGGCGCGTTATACAATTTAGATGAGCCTTTGCAGATAGATGCTGACAAACTAAAAAAAGCAATTAGCGAATATGGCGTTGGCTCAATACTTAATGCAGGTAATTCTCATGGGCATTCAATATCAACTTGGCATGAGATTATAACAGAAATAGATAAAGAGTCTAGAAAAACAAATCACAAAATTCCGGTACTTTATGGCATAGATGCCATCCACGGGGCCAACTATTTAATGGAAGGTACGCTTTTCCCACAACCATTAGCTCAAGCCGCAACATTTAACCCTGAATTGATTCAAAAAGTAGCCGAGATAACAGCTTATGAAACTCGGGCCATGGGTATTCCTTGGAACTTTTCACCTGTTTTAGATGTTGCAAGACAACCCTTATGGAGTAGAGTTTTTGAAACATATGGAGAAGATCCTTTTTTAGCTTCCCAAATGGGTGCTTCAGCCATAAGAGGTTATCAAGGAGAAGGAACAGAAGTAGATAATTTTCACGTTTCTGGATGCATGAAACACTTTTTGGCTTACAGTTTTCCATTTACTGGAAAAGATAGAACTTCTGTGTATGTGCACCCCATTCAATTGAGAGAAATTTTTCTTCCCAGTTTTGAAAAAGCAATTGAAGAAGGAGCGCTAAGTGTGATGATAAATTCTGGAGATTTAAACGGAATACCTGTTCATGCAGATAAAAGTATATTGACTGATTTGTTAAGAAAAGAATTAGGTTTTACTGGTGTTGCTGTTACTGATTGGGAAGACATAATAAAGCTTGTTGACTTTCATCATATAGCCAAAGACTTGAAAGAAGCAGTGAAAATATCAATCAATGCAGGAATAGATATGAGTATGGTACCTAATGACTATAATTTTTCAGATTTATTATTGGAGCTGGTTGAAGAAGGCGAAGTCCCTATGAAAAGAATTGATGAAGCGGTATTCAGAATTTTAGACTTGAAAAAAAAATTGGGACTTTTTGACGATCCCTTGTGGTTCCAAAAAGAAGATTACCCGCTATTATCTTCTGACAGTTTTCGGCAAGTGGCAGAAAATGTGGCTGAGGAATCAGTTACCTTGTTAAAAAATCAAAACCAAGTTTTGCCCCTATCAAAAGATTTACGAATTGGTGTAAGCGGCAACGCCTTAGAAAAACTGACACTAGTAAATGGTGCTTGGTCAAGGACTTGGCAAGGCGTTGATAGCCAATGGGATGATACATCTAAAAATACACTTTGGGATGCTTTATCCAAAAAAAGTCCAAAGTCAATCAAACTTAAAGAATCAAGTGATGCTCAAAATGTTGATGCCATTGTTTTATTTTTTGGAGAAAAACCAAGCACCGAAAAACCTGGCGATATACATTCCCTTGATGTACCAACTTCTTGGGTAAAACAAGTAAAAGAACTAGCCAAATACAACAAGCCAATAATACTTGTATTGAGTGTAAATAGACCCCTAATTATTCGTGAGATGGAACCCTATTGTGATGCAATTTTGATGAGCTATTTAATTTCTGAAAATGGAACTAACGCAATTGCCAAAACTCTTCTTGGAGATATAAATCCAAGTGGCATATTACCGATCACATATCCTAGGCATACCAATAGTTTGTTGCCCTATGACCATAAATATACCGATAGGCTAAATATAGATTTTGGAATGGGTGCATTTAAGCCCCAGTATGCGTTTGGCCACGGCCTATCCTATAGTAGTTTTGATTACAAGGAATTTACGCTAAACAATGACACGTTTAACCAAAAGGACACTTTAATTTTAAGCTATACCATTACAAACACAAGTGATCGAAACGCAATGAAAACAGAGTTAATATTTATAAGTGACTTGGTGGCATCAGTAGCCCCAGCAGTAAAGCGTTTAAGGGCATTTAATAAAAAGGAAATAAGGGCAAGGGATAAACAAACTTACCAGTTCGTCATACCGATATCTTCCTTAGCTTTTGTGCATTCAGATTTACAAAAAAAGGTAGAGCCCGGAGAATTCATCGTCCATGTGGGAGATTGGTCTAAAAAAATAGTGGTTTACTAATATTAAAATCTATATCCTAAGTGTATATCCGCGTTAAAAAGAACATGCCTATAGTCAGACTCCTTGGGCTGACGCTGGTTTCCATTTACGTCGTCCCAAGTTCTCCAAAATTCTGGTGAGCCAAAACCTCTTGTAGTTCTTGAAAATCCTGTAAATATTGAAAGTGTAAACCCAGAGCTTTGCGTCCATTTCTTTCCAAAACCAAAACCATAGCCTAGGTTATGAATCGACTCCCAATTTGAAATGAAGTTAGACCAAGGGTAATTCCCAGTGGTATCGTTAACAAATCTCCCATTGTCCCTATCTACATTATAGTAACCAACATACCCTTGTGCAAATATTCCCTGCATTCCGTACTCTTTTTGTTTATTAAAATAAAATCTGAAGTAAGGAGTAGCCATTAGATTAAGCCTCAAAACTCTTGAATCACTATTCCCATTTATGAGAAGTGTTGCCCCAAATGAAGAATTGTTACTAAAATCTTTTTCATATTCAATATCATAACTAGGTATAGCAAGAGATTTTATTGCGCCAATACGTAGTTCATGTCGTTTTTGATTAAGTGGTTTAAATTGTCTTTTTCTTGGCAGTTCGACCCCTTGCCCCCAGGAAAAGTTAGCCGAAAAACAAATAATTGATAAAAAAATGAGTTGTAAAGATTTTTTCATAATGCATTTAAAATATAAATAAAAGTATAGGCATCTAAAAAACCTATTTCCTCTATTGTTGCTGAAAAACACGAATGTAGTCAACAGCCATTTCGCTTGGGAAAATTGTGTTTTGATCCGGACTTCCCGGCCAGTTACCTCCTACAGCGATATTAAATAAGAAATGAAAAGGCTTGTGAAATTCACTCATATGCCCTTGGCTTATGTTCACGCTAGCGTACTGTCGGTTATCCAAGTACCACCTGATTTCCTTGCTGTCCCATTCAATAGAGAAAACATGAAACTCTTGGTCAAATCCTGCTTTTTCTGTGTTCAAATAGATTTCTCCACCTGCTTGTACTTTTTGGTTTCGATCTTCATTATGCCAATGTAAAGTACCCAATAGGTGACGAGGTTGCTTTCCTACTACTTCCATAATATCAATTTCTCCACATCTTGGCCATCCAATAGAACCTATGTTTTCACCTAACATCCATAAAGCTGGCCACATTCCTTGAGTTGTTGGCAACTTAGCGCGGATATCAAACCTACCATATTGAAAGCTTTTTTTACCGATGGTATACAACCGAGAAGAGGTGTATGATTGATCATGAAAATTTTCTTTTTTAGCAGTAATTTTTAAGTACCCATTTTCTAATCTTGTGTTTTCAGTTCTGTAATACTGCAATTCATTATTTCCCCAACCGTACAAACCGTATTCGCTCCCGGTTCCTTTTTGAAAGGTCCAAGATGAGCCATCCAAAACCTCTCCGTTAAAATCATCTTCCCAAACCAAGCGATACCCATCATAAGATTTTGGACTTTTATATCCTTTGTCATACTCGATGAGTGGATCCGGCACTAAAAAGTTTATAACCCTTGTTTCCTCGATATAAATGTCTTCAAGTGCCAAGGCCCGAATTGTAAATGTATATGTTCCTCTCGAATTCAAATTGAAATTAAAGACACCATCTTTCCTTATTTCATATGTTTGAAATTCATTAGGACCTTCGATATTTACAGCGTAGTTGTTGGTGTTTTTCGCCACTGCCTGAAGTCTTACTGAACCGATTGAAGAATCTAAGACAGACAAATCGATTTGTAAATCTGAGGGTGTTTGCAAAGTGAAACTTTCTCTTTCACTAGTCTTACAACTACTTGTAGTTAGCATTAGAATAGAGAAACAGAAAAATAAACCTGAGAAAAATATTTTCATTTTATTCATAATTCAATCAACGTGATTCACTCTTTTTGGAATACCCTTACATAATCTACATACATATGGCTAGGAAAAATTGTTGTATTATCTGGATTTCCTGGGTTATCCCCACCGATTGCCAAATTTATGATAATTAAGAACTTTTCTCTTAATTCCGACATATCAGCGGCAGATATTTCTTTGACAAGGAATTGTCTATTGTCAACATACCACTTTATTCTATTTTTATCCCAAACTATTGAGTATACGTGAAATTCAGAAGACAACTCATCTTGATCATCTAAGGTTTTTGATCCTCCTGTATCTCCTCTTTTACCATTATTTTCGTTGAACCAGTGAATAGTTCCATGAACTGTTGCCTTTGGATCTCCCCAATATTCCATTATATCAATTTCCCCGCATTTTGGCCACCCAATTTGCTCATAGCTATCCCCCAACAACCAAATAGCCGGCCACATACCTTTTGAAATTGGAATTTTGGCGCGTACATCTATCCTCCCAAACTGGAAAGAAAAATGATTGTTTGTGTTTAAACGAGCTGATGTGTAGGTACCACCATTGCCATTGCCTAGAATATCTAAATAGCCATTGTTTACAGAAGCATTTTGTTTTACATAGTTTTGTAGTTCGTTGTTTTGAGCAAAACCCTTTTCAAAATTCCAATTTTCTTCATTTACAATGATGCCTTCAAATTCATCATTCCAAATTAACTTGTAACCAGTATAAGCTTGAGGAGACGTATAACCTTTATCAAAATCTTCATGTTCCCTAAGTTGATCAAAGTCAAGTTGCAAATTTTCTTGAATAAAATTGCTTTCAGTTGAATGTGCTCTTGCTTTTATCTGATATTTACCCACCGGGTTTACGTCAAACTCGAAAATCCCTGCTGTGGAATTTTTACTTTCATTTGAGTTGCTGCTTTCCACACTAACTGAATAGAAGTTTGCTAGGTCAGCATTGCACCGGAGTTCTATTTGTCCATTTGTGGTATCCAGCACATTGATAAGCACTTCAAAATTGGTAGGTAAAATAATACTATCACCATTGGGATTGTTGTCTTCTTTGCATTGAAAAAGAAGGACACAAATACCCAATATGAGAATATATTTATGCTTTTTTATCATTCAATCTATTCAACAGGTACCAACCAAAGATACCATGACAATTCTTCATTTCCTTCATGTAGATATCTAAGATGCATCTCATTGTTATTTATTTTGAGTACCTTATACGTATTTGTACCTTGCCCGGTATAAAACCCAATAAATGCTTTACCAGATATGCTTATGGTTGTATCACTTTCTTTATCTATTGTCCAAGTTTCACCCATTTGATTTTCAAATGGCACGGTATAATCATCTTTCACTTGAACAGATGACGGAAATGTTTCATGAAAGTCTCCGTGAGTGTATGCGAATCCGTTGGTTATTTGATCAAACTCAAATCCTTCAAAACGGAATGTAAATCGATCATCATATAAGTTACAACCAGATTTATCTGCAGGACCTGCTGCCCACCAATTTGGAGTAAAACCTAAAGTTGGGTCAGGAGGGTTTGGCCCTACACCCAAATGTTGATCTCGAGTAGAATCAATCATCCATGTCCTTTCACTGCCTCCTGTTAAATAATAATAAATAGAATCGCTTAGTAGAGATAGGTCATCATTTACTATTTGAATGGTCTGTTTTGTGCTCGCACTACCACCAGGGCCAAATACTGTAAGGGAGACATCATAGTCACCTTTATTTGGATAGAATGAAGTGGTTTGTTTCTCAGCAGATTTACGTCCATTCCCAAAATCCCACACATACTGGTAATTTGCATCACCAGCTAGAAATTCAACTATATTTTGGTTAGAGTCATTAAAGTTATAGGTAAACTCAGCGTCTTTTGTTGTTGGCGCTTCCCCTAAATTTGGTCTTTCATCATTACAAGAAATGAAAGAAAGAAACAAGATACATACTGTTAGATTTTGATTAATTTTTTTCATGGTATTAATAATTTGGATTTTGAGACCAATTTCCTCCTGCCAAATCAATTTCAACTTGAGGAATTGGGAATAATTCATGTTTTCCTGGCACAAAATTGTCAATTTCAGTTGATGCTTTTCCTGTTCTAACTAGGTCAAAAAACCGGAGACCTTCGCCCGACAATTCTGATCTGCGTTCATTCCAAATGTCTTCAGTGAGGTTTGATCCATTGCTTGATATTGAAGGCATACCTACTCTTGTGCGCACCAAGTTTAAATATTCAAGAGCTTTAGCGTCGTTGGGGCTTGATTTTCTGTTGTGTGCTTCTGCTGCCATAAGTAGTACATCCGCATATCGAATAACTTTATAATTTACAGGACTTGTCAAATCGTTATCAGGCAAACCAATCTCCCCTTGTTTTTTAATGTACTTGTTGTTGTAAAACCCAGTATGCCCACCAGCACCTTTAGCATATTCTATTTGATCTGGATTGGCTTGTTTAGATATAAATTCATCAAGGTTTAATACGGTTGCGTCTTTTCGTGGATCATTGGCATCAAAAAAGTCGTACAAATCTTGCGTTGGCAAATTGTAACTATTCCCATCACCATAAACAGGCCCATTATATTGTCTTATCCCTTGAAAACCAGGAGCTACATTGCCCTCCAAACAAATAAAGCATCCATAACTCCCACCTTCCAAACCAGAATATTCTATATCAAAAACAGTTTCGCTATGTCCCTCATTTGCCACAGAAAACAACTGTGAATAGTCATTTATAAGGCTATACATACTGCTTTGAATAACAGAGTCTAGCGTGCTTGCAGCTTGGTCAAATTTATTTTGATAAAGTTGAACTTTACCCAATAAACTACGGGCGGCACCTTTTGTTACTTTTCCTTTTATCACTTGTACTTCAGGTAGGACAGCGGCAGCGGCTTTCAAATCGCTTTCTATTTGTCTATAGACTTCAGATTTTGAAGTTCTTTCAATTTCTTTTGCTTCTTCAGCGCCTAGTCTTTTATCCAATATTAGTGGAACATCCCCAAAAAATTTAACAAGTTGGAAATAATAATAAGCCCTTAGAAATTGACATTCTGCAATTATTTGGTCTTTGCCCTCAAAATCTATTTTATCTTTAAATTCCAAAATATAGTTGGCTCTTGTTAGACCGGCGTAATTCCAACGCCAAATGCTCCTAAGTTCGTTATTTACCGCATCGTGGCTCATATTTTCAATCTCGTGCAAACCTTCAGTATCTGTAACACTTTCTCCTCCTGCAATGGCATTGTCTGAGGCAATTTCACCAATCCATATATTCAAGAATGAACCTTGAAGTAAATCGTAGGCACCGACAAGGGCTCTTTCATAGTCTTCTTGACGCTCAAAAAAGTTTTCGGCATCTTGCGTGTAAGGCGGATCAATCTCAAGAAAATCGCTACAACCTGAAAAAAATAAGCCGATAGTTATGATATATAATTTTATTTTCATTTTATAGTCTTATTGAAATTCCACCCATAAAAGTTTTTGCCTGCGGATAAAAACCGTTGTCTATACCTACAGCTAGTGCTGAACCTGAACTTACATCAGGATCATAGCCCATGTATCTGGTTAAAGTTAAAAGGTTGTTGGCCGATAGATATACCCTCATACTCTGAATAGCTGCTTTTGAAGTAAATTTAGTTGGTAATGTATATCCGATTTGTAGATTCCTGAGTCTTGCGAAATCACCGCTTTCAACATAAAAATCGGAGAAAACACCATTTCTGTTAAGCTCTGTTGTAATTCTAGCCTGATCATTGGTTGAATTAGGACCTGTCCATCTGTCAAGCGCATAAGCCAATTGATTGGCATAAGGTTGTTGTCGCTCATAATTTCTAATAATTTCATGTCCCAATGCTACATACAAATTACCAGATAAATCAAAGCCTTTAAAAATCAAATTGAAATTGAAACCCATGGTAACTTTTGGGATTGGAGTACCAATCATGGTTTTATCTGAATCATCGCTAAAGCTAATTTGTCCGTCGCCGTCTTGGTCAACAAATCTAAAATCACCTGGCTTTGCTCCTTCCTGTATCACAGATGCATTGTCAATTTCTTCTTGTGTTTGAAAAACCCCATCTGTTTGATATCCGTGGAAATAACCAATAGGAAAGCCTTTTTCAAAACGTGTAGCCACATTGCCTCCAACACCAAAGCTTGCTCCTGGAAGGAAATCGACACCTTGTGGTGTCTCAGTTACCTCATTGTTGAGATAGGTGACGTTATATGCAGCATTTAACTTCAATGCTCTTTTTGAATTTGTGCTGTAGCGCATTTCCAACTCAACTCCTTTATTGCTCACATTACCTGCATTAATAATTGGTGGGTATCCGCCGGGTCCATACGAACCGATTATACCAGAAACATCTGGTTGAAATAGTAAGTCAAAAGTATTTTTAACAAAATAATTCACTGTGGTATTTAGTCTATTAAATAAAATGATGTCGGCGCCTATATTGAACTGTCGAGTTGTTTCCCATTTTAGGTCAGGGTTTGCAGCTCGACCGATAGCGGTTCCAATGGTAATAATATCGTCAAACACATAAACACCTTCGCCATTAAGTTGCGCTCGATATGCAAAATTTTCAATTTGATCATTGCCGCTAACACCAAAACTTGTCCTAATTTTTGCGAAGGAAATTACATCACTCTTGAAGAATGGCTCTTCCGAAAGCAACCACCCTGCAGAGAGTGTAGGAAATAATCCAAAACGATTATTTGGACCAAATTTTGATGACCCATCCCTTCTTAAAATTCCAGATAGTAGATAACGATCTTCTCTATTGTATTCAGTCCTTAGAAATACGGAAACCAGTCGTTCTTCAAATTCGTAAGAGCTTACATTATTCAAGAATCCTCCAGAAGCTAAGTTTGCTGAAATATCGGCATAGTCCTTCGAATTATTTGGTATGTTGAATGCGGTTCCTGATAGGTTTTCCCCTCTCCTCTTAAAGACTGACCATCCTAGCGTACTTTTCAGGGTTTGGTTTGGTGTTATGTTCTTTTTATGATTCAAGAATCCTTCGTAATTCAAATCAGTATATGTTGTTCTTGACTCGGATACACTCGCACCTCTATCTATCTGCACACCATCTGCAATCTCCACTTGAACTGGATCCAAGTCTTCATTTGCTGCATTGTTGGCATATTTACCGGGGCCGTACCAAACGAGAGGGGAGAACACCTTACCATCTAACAATGCCACGTTATAGTTTAAACGATTTGTAAAAACTAAGTTTTTGGTAATGTCAAAGGCAATTTCTTCTTTACCAACAAATTTATTCACCCATGACGTATTGTATGTATTTTCCATCTGAGCGATTGGGTTGATGATATCATTAACCTCCTCAAGGTAGCTATATCTTCCTTCAACTGTTTTAATTGGTGCAGTTGGAAATGCATTGATTGTATTGTACAAGACAGAACCAATACCGTTTTCAGGCAAAGCGTTTCTTGTTTCTTTAGTATACAGGAATATCGAATTCAATCTCAGTCTTTCAGACAATTTCGTTGTGATATTTACCCGGCCATTTAGCCTTTCAAAGTTTGCTTTTTCATTTCCCACAATACCATTTTGCAAAAAGTAACTTCCACCAAGAGAATAGCTTGTATTTTTTGATCCACCTTGTATACTAATGTTGTGGTTTTGTATTGAAGCATTGGAAAAAACAGCTTTTTGCCAGTCTGTTCCTTCACCAAGTTGTGCATTTGGGAAAGGAAGCTGTTCGCCAGCGGTTCCGAACATTTCATTTTTTATCACTGCATATTCAGTTGCATTAAGAAGGTCGAGTTGATTTACGGCTTGTTGTGTTCCAAAATAACTACTCAAGGTAATTTGTGGCTTTGTATTTCTTCTTCCTTTTTTGGTCTCGATTAGTATGACCCCGTTTGCTGCTCTCACTCCGTAGATTCCTGCAGTAGCATCTTTTAGTATGTTAACCGATTCAATATCGTTGGGATTTAAAGAATTTAAACCATCAGAGTCATAAATAACGCCATCAACAACGATTAATGGATCATTGTCTCCAAATGTTGAAAGTCCACGAATTCTGATGTTTGATGTACCACCAGGCGACCCAGAATTGGTGCCAATATTGACACCCGCGACTTGACCTTGTAATGCTTGATCCAATCTCGGAATATTCAACTTTTCAATATTTTCTTTTCCAACTTGGGTAGTAGCACCAGTAAGTTCCTTTTTTGAAGCGCTACCATAACCCACTACCAAAACTTCATTTAGCTTATTTACGTCATTAACTAGTTTTACATTTAAAATAGACGTTCCGTAAACAACCCTTTTCTCTGTCTGAAAATTCTCCATTTCAAAATAAATTGTTGCTGAGTCTCTAAATGAAGTAATATCGAGAACATAATTCCCATTCTCGTCTGTAAAAGCACCTGAATTGGATACAGTTTCAAGGACGGCAACACCAATAATAGCTTGGTTTTCATCATCAGTCACTTGCCCACTAATCTGGATTTTATTTTGGCCGAAAGAGGCCGTAGAAAACACCAAAAAGGCAATAACGCTTGGAATAGTTTTATGCATTTGTTAACCTATCTGCAACAAATATATAAACTTATGGTAAGAAAAACCATAAGTTGATTTATTCATCTATTCTACTATTAAATCTTCGTTTATTTTTGATAAAATCTCAACAAATTTTTCGTTTGATCTTGGGCTAAAATAAATTTTGCGGTATTTGCCATAATGCACTACAATTCCATTTCTTGAAGTTGCCGGCCTATACCCTACCCACATTGTTTTTCCAACTTCCAATTTTGTTATCTTGTTTATGGGAATTTTTCCTCTCAAAAAACTTGATCTATAATAGACATGTTGTTTGTCAATACTATAGTTTGTGCCCTCAATTATGGAAATGAGTAAACCATTGGTAAGCAATAAGGTAAG
>CENP01052291.1_pt1 | contig 14210 bp, 8 predicted proteins | sample 361281 | NCBI WGS metagenome assembly CENP01 (sample SAMEA2591122, study PRJEB7988) | marine metagenome | biome: marine biome (ENVO:00000447); feature: deep chlorophyll maximum layer (ENVO:xxxxxxxx); material: saline water (ENVO:00002010), including plankton (ENVO:xxxxxxxx) | depth 70 m
ATATACATCAGGAGAAGTACCACCACCTCCATAAGAAGTAGCTCCTAAAAGCAATCTACCACTTGAGTCGATGGTCATTCTTTGAGTTGCTGTATTTGCACCATCAGCAGTAGTCCAGAAAGAAAGGTTGCCAGGTGTATCATTTGCGCCTGGAGCTCCATTAACTTGTGATTTTATTGCTGCAGTATTTGAAATCAAGTCAGTACCATCATCAGCAACAAAGAATATATTTCCTACTTCGTCACCATTATTAAGTATCGTGCGTGATCCAACAGATGCGTTTCTAGATTTTGACAACACAAGAAATGCTCCTTGAGCATCATTACTACCTCTTCTAATGGCAACAGAACTTGTGCTTGCGTCTGTCCCAAATGTTTGAACCCTTGCATTCAATCCAATTGTGTTCTCAGCAGTGTCATCGCCTATGAGAACTCTGCCAGCTGATGTGATGCGAACTCTTTCCGTTGGTGATGCTGCACCATCAGCAGTTGTATAGAACTGAAGACGGCCAGGCATATCGTTAGAACCTGGCGTTCCATCCACAGAAGCAATTATTTTTGCAGCTTCACTATTAATATCGGTTCCATCATCACCACTAAATGTAATTCTTCCTAATTCATCATCATCTTGAACAATAGTATTTGATCCAATCGTTGCATTTCTTGATTTACCGATATAAAGACCACTGCCAGCAGCATCCGCACTATGCCTTATAAAACTAGCACCACCTCTACTATCTGTTGATTTAACCTGTACAAATGGGCCCTCTCCATTAGATGTGGATGTTGATGCAGTATGACCTACAATTAAAATACCACCATTAATATTAACGTTTGATTCTCCAGTTAATGCGGTGGCACTAGAAGAAGTTACAACTCTATTATCTACACCACCTGATAATGTTGGATTACCAGATGCAGTTCCTGTTACGTTTCCTGTTACGTTTCCAGTTACTGTTCCCACAAATGTTGTTGCGGTTGTAACACCTGTAAAGAATCCATCTCCATCCTTACTTAAAGTTATACCACTACCAACTACAATACCGTTTCGAGCAGTAATCAAACCAACTGCATCTACATTTGTTACGTCTTCATAAGTTAATGTACCACCAATCGAAACAGTTCCACCAACAGCGAGTGTGTTCGTGACTGTAAGAACACCAACAGTAACGTCTGTGGTGTTCTTTATTACTTGTCCTGTGACTTTGGTGAGTGCCATTTATCTCTTTTTAGTTATTTATTCAACAACCTCTGGTTCTGTGGTTGTTTCTGGAGTTGTCTCCTCTTCTTTTGGTAAAGTCACACCGATTTCGGTAAGATACTCAATTGCACCTGTGACTTTCATTAATAAATTTCTTTTCTTTTCAATCTCATTAGAAAGTGCAACTTGCTGGTCAGCAAGTGATTTAAGATGAGTTGAATGATCGATTCCTTCAGCCATAATTAAAAAATACTTTTATCTCTATTATATATCATAGTTTTGATGATGTCAATTATTAAATTAACCAAAATGATTATCCTATCAGGTATCCACAGAAATATGTATGAGGATCTGATGCACCAGCAGTGTAGTAAGTAAGGTTAGTATTGTCAACTTGAACAAATATGCGATCACCAGTATCCATCTGGTAAACAACAGATGCTGATGTGGCACGATCATTATTGTTTACACTATTAGCGTGAAAACCATTTTGAGTTATATTATTACCAGCATAACTATTACTTGCATCTTCAATACGGTAATGGAATCTTGCATTAGTTGTGGAATTTTTTGCCCATATTTGCACAAAGAAATAATAAAATCCAGATACAGGTGCTACAAATTTGTAAGTGCTAGTGTCAAAATGACTTCCATTATTATGTTTAACAACATTAAAAGGTATTGTATCACCGTTATTTGTAGTGTTATCTCCTCCGTTAATTGTTGCAAAGAAAGATGGTGTCTCTGGTTTTGTTACATGTCCAGCAGAACTGATTTTCAATCCTACATTATTACCTTGATCACGATAGAATATCCAATCACCAGTGCCTGCACTAGAATCTGTATTTGTAACTACTAATCTTTTCTTATGAACTCCTGCTACACGGAAGTCAATACCAGTTGCAAATGAAGCACCAGCAGTTCCATTTGCATAGGTGTCAATATCTAAAGCTGGATGATTACCTGTTGTTGCTGACGCATGAGTTCTGTCTATGGATAATTTACCATCTGATGCGATGCGAAGTCTTTCTGTTAAATTATTATCAGTTCCTCTATCTGCATATGGTTGATGTTGAAAAGCAAAGAAATTACCAGTAGTTTGAGTGAATCCACCACCACTGCCACCAACACTCATCCCAATGTGTTTTGAATTGTTATAATTTGATATAATTGCTGGTACACCATTCTTTTGAACTTCAAACATTCCAGCTGGAGTGCAATTTATACCTACTTCTCCACCTGATGTGATGCGAAGTCTTTCAGTTGGTGTAGAAACTCCTCCTTGTGCTGTTAAAAAAGTTACTATTTGATCATTATAAGTTCCAGCATCAACATTTGTTACTTTAACTCCAGACATGGCACCGCCACCATCTTCAATTCCAAGAAGAACACTACCAGCATTACCATCTGCGTGACTACTAGATGCTATTTGTCCAATTTCTATATTGCTTCCTATTGGAACTTGTAAACTACCATCGGATTTGATGCGAATTCTTTCACTACCACCAGTTTCTGCTGTAATTGTATCAGCAGCAGGGAATCTGATTGCAGTGTTTGTATCACCAGTGTGAATTATCTTATCAGCAATATCTACATCACCTGTAAAAGTTCCTGTGGATCCAGCAATGGTTCCTCCACTTATATTTCCTGTTACGTTTCCTGTTAAAGCACCAACGAAAGTTGTTGCAGTTGTGACTCCTGTGAAGAATCCATCACCATCCTTACTTAAAGTTATTCCACTACCAACTACGACACCATTTCTTGCAGTTATAAGTCCTACGGCATCTACGTTAGTTACGTCTTCATACGTCAAAGTTCCAGCAATTGAAACTGTGCCACCAATTGAAACATCACTGACAAAATTTACCGTACCACCAACTGAAAGAACATTATCTGAAGAGTTTAATGTTGCAATAGTAGTGACACCAGCAAATTGAATACCAGTCGAAACACCAATACTTCCAATTTTGGTCAGTGACATCTTATGTAATCTCCATAATTGTTAAGGCGGTGTCAACACTATTGTTTACATCACTATCTACAGTTAAAGTATCTGTTGCCTCTAATACCACCTTGTTTCCAGCCATAAATTCAAGTGATGAACCCTGTGGTAATGGAGCATTCTTAAGTAATTTTATATCTTCAGTAGTCCCTGCACGAGTAATTCCAACTCCTACATTGACACCAGACCCAGAAGTATTTGCCATTGTAATACCAATCACAACGGTTGTTGTTGCGGCAGGAGCAGTGTATATTCCCACTGTGGTCACTCCCACATTTGCTTTTGTTTTTAATTTAAAGGTGTTTGCCATTTTGTGATTATCCTAAAGCGATTGCAAGTGCGGTTGCGTCACCACTTGCAGTGGTTAAGACGCTAGATCCAGCCTGACGAATTGTGCCTGTGCTATTTATATCACCATCTACATCTAGTGTATATGCAGGGCCGACTGAGTTGATACCAACTCTAGTTGCTGGTGTTCCCTGTACCTTGACCATTGTTGCACCCATACCAACATTTAATAATGCTGATGTGGTCATACCAGAGACATATGCGTTTGTAGCAGTCAAGAATCCAACTGTACCAACTCCAGATACGAAAGCGTTTGTTGCAGTCAGGAATCCAACTGTACCAACTCCAGTTACATTTAACTTTGAGGTTGTAGTTACACCAGTAACAAAGGCATTTGCTGTGGTGGTAAATCCAATCGTTGCAATTCCTGTAATGGTTGCGTTACGAGCATTAACCTCATCAAAGGTTAAGTCACCACCAATATCAAGATTTCCATTAAAGTATGCATTACCAGTAACAGTTAATGCACCACCAACTGTTGTTGCACCACCAACATTTAAGTCTTCACCGATTGCAAGACTCTTTTCAAATCTTGAATTAGAAGCGAACTTAGCAGCACCTGTAAATGTTGAAATACCTGTGATAGTTGCAGCAGCACCAACATTAAGATCTTCACCAATCTCTAACGCCTTTTCAAATCTTGAATCAGCTGCAAACTTAGCACCACCTGTAACTGTCAATGCAGCACCGACTGTTGCAGCAGCACCAACATTTAAATCTTTTGTGACTGTTGCACCAACTGATACAGAAATATCAGTTGCAGTCAATGACTGAACTGTTGAAAATCCACTTACGTTTAATGATGTGGCGTTGGCCTTTCCAAGTGTTGAGAATCCAGTAACAACCGCATCAAGTGTGGTCATCGTTGTGACACCAACTGAACCAGCTGTAACGATACCTACAAACTTACCAACCCAACTTTCTACTTGACTATCTGATAATATTTTTCCACGCACGTCAAGAGTTGCGGTGGGAACTGTTGTACCTATCGCAACTCTGTTGTTAGCTGAATCGACAAAGAGAGTATTAGTATCTACCTCTAAGCCGTTTTTGACTACAAAATTCTTATTTACTGCCATTGGGTTTCACTCTCCACCCTTTTCTTTTTATTTATGAGATTAAGTTGCTGGGAAAACTGAAAGTATTCCAACCATTCCACTGTGATTTGTACACTGGTAGAATAATTGTGCTGGTGCAGCGAATGGAACTTCAAATTTAACAACTCCAACTGCTGCTCCATTGTTTGTAACTCCAGTATTATAAGCAGATCCTCCATCTGATGATCGTATCTGGAATGGATGACCACTTGCGTTCACGTTAAACTCATATGTTTGACCCCTTGCAACGTAAATTGTTGAGTTGTCAGCTGATCCATCAAGTCCGCCAGGCCCTGTGAAACGATATGAAGATGATCCATTGTTTACAACTGACCATCTAGATGTCACTGCATCTGATAGATCACCAACAAACTTGGTTGCAGTTGAAATACCAGTTACAAATGCGTCTCCATCAGAACTCAGTGTAACTCCAGATCCAACTTTAACTGTGGTTGCAGTTAGAATACCAACATTATATTTCTCAGTTCCAAGACCAACTGTAAGGTCTGATCCTACGTTAACCAGTTGAGTCCAAGCACCAGCGTGTGCATAGAATGCCTTACCAGCAACGTGAACATGAACAAATGCACCATGATATGTGGATGCAGATGGTAGATCTGAGTAGTTATTATATAAGAATGGTATGATGTTGTTTGTTGAGATTCCAAGAACTCTCTTACCAATCGTTGTAATACCAGTTGTAAGCACATCTCCATCTGGACTTAGAGTTATTCCTGATCCAATTGATGTAATACCAGTTGCAAATACGTCTCCATCAGGACTTAGAGTGATTCCTGATCCAACAAGAGTATTTGATCTGAATGTTGCAATTCCAGCAACATCTAGAATACCTGTTCTTACGTTAGCAGTATTAATACCGACTCCATTCATATCTTTGAATGTTGTTGCAGTTATAATACCAACGACATTGATTCCAGATTCACTTAATGTGACGGCAGATCCAACAGTTGTATGTTCAAGTGTTGCACTTGTCGCTGTAAGATCACCTGTATTTGAATTAAATGTGAGGTTGGTTCCAGTCTTAGGTGGTAAGTTTCCTGTTGCACCTGTCGCAAACAACACGTTACATGTTGTATCTGTTGATTCATCAGCAAGAGTAACGTTTGTGGCGTTTGTTGCAGTTCCAGTGACATCACCAGTGACATCACCTGTGACATTACCTGTCAAGTTTCCAACGAATGTGGTTGATGTGGTTACGCCTGTTGCAAATACATCACCATCAGGACTTACAGTGACTCCTGTGCCGACTTGTAAAGTGTTGCTAAGAGTTGAAACACCTGTGATATTAAGATTTCTACCAGTGATTTCATCGTATGTAATATCGCCTGCGACATCTAAGTCTCCACCAATTCTCACACGACCTGTAACAGTTAGAATACCGACTGTTGTAATACCAGTTGCAAATATATCTCCATCAGGACTTAAAGTAACTCCTGATCCAATCAGAACATCATTTTGAAGGGTTGAAATACCTGTAACATTTAACTTATCCGTAATAATATTATCTGTTCCAGCAGCACCAACAATAGTTGCAATACCAACTGAGAATTGAACTGATAGATTATCTCCAAAATTAACTGTCGCAGCAGTTCCAACCGCACTTCCACTATCCTTAACTGTAATACCAGATCCGATTCCAATTACACCTGTGAGTGCAGAACCATCTCCAGTAAATTCAGTCGCCTTTATAGTTCCATCAACATCTAATCTCTCACTCGGAGTGTGAGATCCAATCGCTACATTACCATTTCCTTTAACTTGAATTACGGGAGCCTCTTGACCCTCTGGACGAACTTGAAAATCAGATCCAACTCCAACAATTTCTGTTTCAGAGGAGCCATTTCTAAGTTTAATTCCTGATATAGAGTCACTACTACTAATAACTAAAGGAACATTAATAGAACCACTGTTAATTTCAACTAATTGACTTCCTTGTACCGATGTGGTTCCAATACCAATCTTATCAACACTAACATGAACTGAATCTTGATCATTAGACACAAGACCAAACTTTCTCCAAGTGTTTTGTGTAGTATAAACCCAACCAGCATAACCACCCTGAGATGGTTTGGTAGTGAGAACCACATCTCCAGCAGCACCACCGACTGACGGTGTTGCGATTCCGACTGTAATCTTTCTAGCAACCTTACCATCACCCTGTAATTGTAATGATACTGCTTCAATACCATCAACAGATGTGGATGTTACTTTATTAGTAAAGATAGATGGGCCGTTGAACTCTGATAATACATCTTTGTTTGCACCACCAGTTACTTTGATTGCATCTGTATCTGTCTTATAAACATCATGTCCTTCACCAGTTACAGATGTGATAGGTGCATCAAATATTTCTTCTTCACCTGTTGTTCCCTTGATAACCTTGTTACCAATGAAGTATTCACCAACATCATTTAAACCAGTGTAGAAGTTTTGTCCTCCACCTCTCTTCTGTGTTTGTCCTAACTTACGATCTTCTGTAGATAGAACCTTAGTTTGTTTCTCTGGTAAAGCAACAGAGTAGTTACCTTGACCAAATCCAACATACTCAAATGTCTGGTTTGCAGCACGAATGAGTGAGTTTCTTCTTGATTCAACAGGAACCACACGAACTTTCTTGATCTGTGTTCCTGATATATGGTTTGTTGACTTAGTTCCAAACACACCTCTGAATACAGAGTTAATTGATGTGTTCTTAATTCTCATCATCTCATCATTGACCATGATGTAATCACCAATGTTCAATCCACTTGTACTTGCATCTGAAATAACAATTGAAGATGATGTGGATGTGATACCAGATGAAAGTGTTGTGGTAATTCCAACAAAGAAATTAGACATTCTACTTCCAATCTTCTCATCATCAGCACTAATTGCACCATCAGCAGATGAATATCCGCCAGGGAATCCAAATACTGAACCAGATAAAGTCGGTGCAGATACAGTCGATACACCAAGATTAACTGTAAATGTATTGAGTCCTACATTTTCTTTAACAATAAAGACACCATTATATGCAGTTTGACCAGCACCAGCTAGTTTAACTTTAGATCCAGCAAGTAATCCATGTGCAGTAATACCAGTTCCAACTGTTGCAATGCCACTTGTAATGTCATATGAAATCTGTGTGACACCAATCGCAGGGCCAATAAATGACATTGACGCATCTGATGTTGCAGAACCAACTGTAATATTATTACTACTTCCTCCTAATGATCTACCAAAATCAATAATCTCTGTAGATGCAAACGATACTTGTTTAGGGCCAGGAGTTGATGTGACTCTGAATGTGTTATTAAGTTTTGAGTTAGTATCAGATCGAATACCAGCAATCTGAACAACTTGATCAACAGCACTATAAACATTTGTAACTGTTAATATACCAACAACGTGTCCAGCAGCAGTTGTGACACCAACAACTTCAACAGAGTTACCGATACCATATGCACCACCACCATTTACAATAGTGACTCCAGTAATACCACCACGAGCATCGATTGTGATATTTGCAGTTGCACCACCACTCGCTGTGCTACCTAAACCAACTCCAACAAGTTTTGCACCATGTAATGTTGTGGCAGAACCCTCTCCATATCCGATACCAGATGATCCAATACCAACAGATAGAATTGAATTTAGATTATGTTCAACTGCTAAGTATGCAGTATGAGCAAGACCAGCACCATTATCAGAAACAATACTTGTTATTCCAACACTGATTCCATTCTGTAGTAAGAATTTATTTTGTGTATCCTTCGTAATACTATTCTTTAGATCACTTGATGCAACCTTACCGATTGTTTTCGATACAGCATGACTGATGGCAACATCAGGATCAGACTTGGGATTGTCTCGATCTACCTGTGGATAAAGATCTTTGACTGGTTGACTGAACTTATAGTTCGTAAATGGTGATACCGTTGGTTTTACATCATAATGTAGACAAGTTAGATGATAAACACCATCTTGTTCTCCCGTAATATGTTCCTTGACTTCTTCTGACTCATAAATGTAGAAACTTTGTGCATATTCATTCTTCGAGAAGTTTGGTAGATTACCAACAGTTCTTGTTTGTGCATCAAGAGTTGATGAGCCTGGATCTGCATTAAGTGAATATTGGAATCCCCTTGCACTTGTGATACCTATGACTGAGAATCTTCCGTTGAATCCAGAACTACCAATACCAGTTGCGTTATTTGCAGACGTAATCTTATTGACATTCACAACAGAACCAACAGTTAAGTTATGTGGTTCTTCTGATATTACTGTTGCAACATTGCTTGTCCAGTTTGCCTCGTTTAAGAAGTGGAAATTTCTTTGATCATCAATGTTAGTTAATGATGTAGTTGTAATCTCTCCATCAGTTGAACCAGTTGTATCACTTGTTTCTTGTATGACATAACCTTCAATTGGTGGCCTTGCAGTTGTGATTCCAGCAGGGATGACATATCTAAACTTATAGATTGAATCATCAAGACCTCTTGAGTTCTCTTTTCTTATGAAATAAGACTTCGGTGTATTTGCACCAAGAGCAGTTGTTCCGACTCCAACAAATGTAGGATAAATTTCATTATCAATAGATTCGTTTGAAACATTGACAAACCAATTTTTATTTGGAATATCAAACTGGATTGGATGTCCAATATCACCTGATTTCTTATCAGATACACGACTAACAACTACAAGTTCTCCACCAGTGTTGTTAATTGTAAGTGCTGTTCCTTCTAATGCATCATTTAAAGTTCTTGCAACTTTAAGATCATTTGCATTACTACCTTTAATTGTAAAGTAAACTTGATCTTCTTCTAATCCATCAGGTAAGAAACCATCATTTGCAATAATACGAATTGATTCACCAGTAATTAAATTATGATCAGTCTTTAAAGATATAATATTTGAACTAATACTACTTACACCAACAGCATTATTAACAACATATCTCTTCTCACCTGTGTTTGTTGTAATACCAGTCTCAGTTGGCATCACAATCTTAGAAACGAAGTCACCTTCATTTCCATTAATATTCAATTGTAATCTTATTTTATCGTCTAATGCAGCACCAAATCGATATCCATCTACAACATGTGGTGGTGGAGCATCTTGGTTTGTAAATCCTTCAAAGTATAATCTTGTAACTGTACCTACACCGATTGTCTTATCTACGTCAAGTGTTAGGTAATCTACATTTGCAGTTTCATCATCAATTTCTTTTGGTGGAATGAGATGTGTAATATATGCAGCGTTATCTGGAGTAAATGCTGCCTTTTTAAATCCATCAGATAAAAGTGCATTTTCACCAAAGTTAGCATTACAGTTTGCAAGTGATAGTTCACCACCTGTATCTGCTACATATTGACTCTTATGTCCAATCGCAAAGACTGAAACTGCCTGTATAACTGAATCGTTTGATGCACGAACGTGAGTTGATTCATATTCTGGGCGGTAAATCGCAGCTGGATCTAAGTGTAGATTGTCTACACTTGTGTAATCTTCATACTGTCCAGATGTTGAATTATATCTAACGAATGCCTTATCATCTTTCTGAAGTGCATTACCTGTAAACTGTGCAAGTAATCCACTCTTAAATCCTGTAACCTTTGCACCATCCAAGTGAATACCATTCATACCAAAGACAGATCTCTTCGATAGATTGAATAAGTATGGTGAAGCAGAGTTGATTGTATCAACTTCAATGTTCACGTTTGCACTTGTCAGTGTTGGTAGTGGGTTGTTTGGTGCAGCACTAACCACATACTTGAATTGTGTGGTAGATACTACTTCTGATACAACAAAGATACCATTATATCCAGACGTACTGATACCAGAGATACGAACAGGAGTGTCGATTGAAAGATCTGTAAGATTTGCATCTAGATCAACAGTAACCACTGTAGACGCAGTTGCACCATCACCAGACTTGATAGATGAAATACCAACCTGTTGTCCTTTTGATCCTACAATACGGTATTCTTCTACTCTTGTCTGGAAATCAAGACTGCCTGATGGATAGTCTGGTTCGATTGGTCTTCCTGTACCAGCATCATAAACATCACCAACTTTCTGATAATACATATCAAGATCAGTTGATGTTGAGTTTACATTTAAGAAACTATCATTAATTGTAACTGCGTTTGCACCATCAGCATACTCAAAACAAGTTAGTTTATGATGTGAGAAACTTGGTGTAAATAAGTTTGCAGTGTAGTCTTTATATACGTTACCAGATGGATCTCCATCAAAGATAGTGAATTGTGAAATATAACAAGCACCAGTTAGTCTGAATATTGCAGTTGGATCTATGTTATTATTATCTGGATCTGGAACATACTTAGGTCTTATCTTTGTCTTACGAAGATCTTTACCTACAATTGATGTACCTCTTGGTATAATTACACCACCACGAACACTATTTAATTTGTATAGTTCGTTGTCAGGTGAGGTTAAATCAAAGTTACTACCTAATCCGAACGGACTTAATATCTGATTACTCTCTCCAAATCTTGTAAAATATCTTGCATTACCACCAGAACTATAAGGTATAAATCCTGGCCTGTTGTCCACTGTATGTGTACCAGCAGCGAGGATGATTGTTGTTAAATCAAACTTATCGTTTCTTTGTCCTACAACATAAGAGAACCTAGCAGCTTCAATCAGAGCCCTCTGTATGGTTTTAAATGGTCGTGTTTGGGAGTTTCCTTGGTTTTCAATACTATCAGTCGCATCCAATTCATTGGGATCAACGTAGATGACGTTACCTTGTATATTCTTTAGAAAATTCTCCAGTCTTGAAAGGGGCATCCTATTTTTCTCTAATTACAGATTCTGTCTAAGTTTATTTATTCAACGGAATAATACCAAAAAGAGAGTGCATATCTCTCTGAGTTCTCTACTTTATCAACATAATGTAGATTTTTTGTATTTTCAAAGATAATTAATTTTCCTGGCTCTGGTTTGACCGTCACATCTTGAAAAATTAAGTTGCCACCCTCAAAATCATTATTTAGATACAGCATCGCTGCAACTTTATTTGGTGTATGAACATTATTACTATCAAAATGAGGTTTCATGAATGTTCCAGTTGGCCATCTGACGATACCAACATAACCCAATTGACAATTAACTAAACTTTTACACTTTTCAGTAACCTTTGTAACAACCTCATCATTGTCTTCGGGTGTTATAGGATCAACATTATTACCATAATATGTAGCGCCATGATCAATCCATTCAATGTCTGTAGAATAAACATCATCACGACTCACATTTTCACTCTTATTTAACGTAGCATAATCTATAAGTCTTTGACACTCACTCAAAGAAATAAAATCTTCTTCTATGTAAGGGAAACTCATTTTGTAAATGTGTTTGGTGGGCCATCAAATCGAGGATCTTTTGTATTCTTCTTATCAGAATCAACCTTATTTGGATCAAAGTTTGGATCTGGATAATCCTCCCAACTGTTACCCTCATACTCAACTATCAAAGGATTGATATCTTTTCTTTCGCCATATACATGATAGAAACAATCAATGGTCGATAAATCAGTAATCAAATCAGTATTAGTTGAATCTTCTGCGATGACAATGAATTCATTATTAAACTCTTGAATCACAAGATTTTGATTTGATCCAATCGGTTGTAATTGAACAGTGATACTATCTTCATGAACTAAATCTTTCCAGTAATCGGGCAAATTAATCACATTAGACTCTTTTAATCTACCACGACAGTAAACTGCAACCTCTGGGCCCTCAATACATGCATAACGAAGACGATGACCCTCACCTTTTGTAGGATGAACTAAATCAAATGGTTTTGGAGATGCATCCGCAGCAGCAAACCTAGATGCAAGTCTACCCTTATTACCACAATCAACTGAACCAGAAACAGTCATATCACCTATGACACTGATGGTATCAACAGATGATCCACCAGATATAAGTAAGGCATTGGCAGTTTTACCGTCGCCTGCAACAGTCATATTACCATCAGATTTCATTGCCAAACTTGCACTGCAAGCTGGTTGAGTATCAAGTGGACTCTGTGGTGCAGAGTTTGATGTGATATTTAAAAGTGCCTCATAACCTGGCGATGCACCAGTCTTTCCAACGTAAACAGGGCCATTTAATACCGCAGTTCCAGTTGGAGAAGTATCAGGTGCAACATAAGAAACATCATTTGTTCCTACAATTAACTTATCAACTTGTTGTCTAGATATATTCATGCGTTAGGCCCCTTTGGTGCATTGATTGTAGATGCTGATTTTAAGACTTGAGACATTGTTCCATAAGCTTCATCTGAAAAAGTTGCTGCTAATGTGAATCCAGACTTAAGTTCCATAAAACCTTTACTTATTATATTAGTGGTATTATCAGCTTTTATTAGTATTTTTTCACCTTGAAGTCGAACATCAGGTGCATCAATAGTCGCAACTCTAGTAGCCTTGATATTAAACTGTCCATCTTGGCCACCACCAATCGCTTCAAAATTAATATTTCTTCCTCTCAGTGTAATATCTCCATTCTCACAATCAATAACTACATCACCTTTTTTACACTTTATAATTTTAGCTGGTAACTGAGAAATATCACCAGCACTTCTGACTTTCAATCCTTCACCAAGTACCTCTGTTGAAGATCCTGGCGTATATAAGACTGCCTTACCAGTTCCAGGCCCACCACCAGAACCACCTTGACCTGTTCCAGAATGAAACGCAAAAGATTGTGCCTCTTGAGTTTGAACTTCATAGAGAGTATCGCCATGAATACTACTCTGTCCACTCTGAGTGCAATACCTTAAATGTACGTCTCTTTCTAAATTTTGTCCGTCGTTTGAAGCTTTATTCTTTGACATTTTATTTCTCGATACAACTAATAACAGTTATAACAGATGTTTGAGTTGTCTGAGCAAGTTGAGATGCATCATCAACCTTAGTAAATTTAAGAACTGGTAATAATTTAGCACCAGCTCCAGTGTCACTATTTATTGTTATTTCTGGAAGTTTAGTAAACCCAAATCCACCATTAACAACACTCGCACCTACAATCAATCCATTCTGAATATTTAATTCAATTTGTGCTTGGCCAGGTTTTTGTATTGTATCAGCATTCGCATCGCCTGGCAAAGTATTACCAGCAGAATCAACAGATCCACCACCTATTGAAGCTGTATCATTATCCCCATATCCAAACCCTGTATTTTCAACAACAACATCTGCTACCTCTGTAAGGTATGATTGTTCTCCATCATAATTTTCATTTGGATCAGGTATGACTTCTTGTACATTACCATCTATATCTGTTTCAGTTGTATTTGATAGATATTCTTGGCCAGGGGAGGTGATTACAACACCAACAACACCTAAACTTGATCCATTTGGATCAGGGACGTATAATTCATCCAAATCACTCTCACCACCAACCGTTATATTAAAACCATCAAAACCACCAGCACCAGCACCAACACCACCAACACCACCACCAGCACCAACACCACCAGCACCACCAGCACCAACACCACCAGCACCAACACCACCAGCACCAACA
>CENP01210482.1_pt1 | contig 14208 bp, 12 predicted proteins | sample 361281 | NCBI WGS metagenome assembly CENP01 (sample SAMEA2591122, study PRJEB7988) | marine metagenome | biome: marine biome (ENVO:00000447); feature: deep chlorophyll maximum layer (ENVO:xxxxxxxx); material: saline water (ENVO:00002010), including plankton (ENVO:xxxxxxxx) | depth 70 m
AAGGATTTAAATAAATCAAAAAAAATATTATTTATAGTTAATTACTCTTTAAATAATAATTCTAGCCCGGTATCTGCTTTCATAATTCATAAATACAAAGAAAGTATTAACAAAAACTATATTGCAAAGGAATACGAAAATTTTTCTGACGAACTTAAGAGTTCACATTATGGAAAAAAATTAATTTCTAATCTCTAGCGTAATCATCCTGCAGCCTAACTATATCATTCTCATCTGACGGATTCGTTGGGTCGGTGTGAATCCAAATTTCAGCAACTATTCCAAAATTTGATAAACCAATTAATCGATGTCTTTCACCTTTCTGTAACTCAATAACATCACCCACATTGAAAATTTTCATTTCTGTTTCATTATTATCAGTTGACTTTATAACGCCAACTTCATTTTTAAAAACTTTCCAAATTTCTTTTCTTCTATTATGATATTGCCATGATAATCTTGAATTTGGATTTACAATCAAAATCTTAGGACTTACTTTGTTTTCAATTTTTAAGTTTTCGTTTGAAATAAACTTACTGATAAATTCTTTTGACTGTGATTCATCAATCAATAAAAAACCACCCCATGGTCTATTAAAATCATAGCTAATAATGTTAAAGCCCAGGCTCTCTATTTCTTTTTTTGTACCTAATAATAAATCAGTCATTATCCAGAATATTCAACAAAGTTTCGAGGTGTTTCATATAATCTTACCGATAATTTAAATTGAGAGTCAATATTGTCTCTTAAGATATCGTAAATATAAATGCATATATTTTCTGCAGAGGGTATAGTATTTGAAAAATGCGAAACATCTAGGTTTAAATTTTTGTGATCTAATCTCTCTTCAATTTCGTTTTTTATTATTTTTTTTAGTTCACCCATATCAATTACATAACCAGTTTCAGGATTAATTTTTCCTGTTACACTTACAATTAATTCATAATTATGTCCATGATAATTTTGATAATTACATTTACCAAAAATCTTTTGGTTTTTTTCATCAGACCAATTTTTGTTGTGTAGCCTGTGGGCCGCATTGAAATGAGCTTTTCTACTTACAGTAATTTCCATTGTTTTAAACTTTGTGAGTATTTATCTAAAATAATTCTAAACCAAGCTGTATAACTTTCAGGGTGTTTTCTCATATCTATAACTAATTCATCAATATCCATCCATTGCCATTCATCTACTTCATCTTTGTTGGGGACAGGATTACCATCGAAAAATCCTAATAAAATATGATCTTTTTCATGTTCGATTAGGCCATTTGAGAACTCAACCTTGTATATAAAAGAGTCAAAATCGTATAGGTCTGTAACAAAACCCATCTCCTCTTTTAGACGTCTTTTTCCTGCACTAATATTATCCTCTCCTTTTCTCTGATGACTACAGCAAGTATTAGACCAAAGATTAGGGGTATGGTATTTAGTTGAAGCCCTTTTTTGAAGTAATATTCTTCCTCTACTATCAAAAATAATTACAGAAAAAGCTCTGTGAAGTAATCCTTTCAGATGAGCTTCCATTTTTGGCATTAATCCTATCTGATTATCAAATTCATCAACTAAAACAACTTTTTCATCCTGCATATATCAAAAGTAAAAAGGTAAATTCAATAAACCTAATAAATTAAGCTTTGCCTGTTGGACCAAAATTTAATTGAAATTTTGGGTTATCATAGTCTTTAATGGATCCAAAATTATCCTCAAATCTACTAATATTATCGTTTAAGGCCTTAGCTAATTTTTTTGCGTGCTGAGGAGTTATGATAATTCTTGACTTTACCTTATTTTTTGGAGATCCTGGCATTATAGAAACAAAATCTATTACAAACTCAGAAACCGAATGATTAATAATAGCCAAATTTGAATAAGTTCCTTCAGCGACTTTTTCATCAAGCTCAATATTAATCTTACTCTTTGAATCTTTATTTTTTTCCATCAAAAAATTAATTAGTGTTCATTTCCTGATCCGGCATTGAAGCATCCATCAGTTCATCATAGCTTTTCTTTGAACCAACTAGAATATCATCATACCTCCTAAGTCCAGTACCAGCAGGAATTTTATGTCCTACAATTACATTTTCTTTTAAACCATCGAGATAGTCAATTCTTGCATTTACAGCAGATTCATTAAGAACCTTAGTTGTTTCCTGAAATGAAGCAGCAGAAATAAATGATTTAGTTTGTAAAGAGGCTTTTGTAATTCCCTGTAAAATTGGAGTCGCTGTAGCTGGTCTAGCATCTCTAGCAACAACCAAATTCTTGTCCTCTCTTTTTAAGATTGAATTTTCATCTCTGAAATCTCTAGAAGAAATTATTTGACCAACCTTAAATGTTTCTGAATCTCCTGTATCTTCAACTATTTTCTTTCCGTATATACTGTCATTCTCATCAATAAAATCTGATTTATGAACTAACTGATCTTGTAGGAAAATAGTATCTCCTGAATCTTGAATTTTAACTTTTCTCATCATTTGTCTAACAACAACTTCAAAGTGCTTATCATTTATTTTCACACCTTGTAACCTGTATACTTCTTGCACCTCATTAACCAAATATTGCTGTACCGCAGAAGGACCTTCAATATTTAATATATCGTTAGGAGTTATTGAACCTTCAGACATTGGAGTTCCAGCCTTAACAAAATCATTTTCTTGTACCAATATTTGATTTGAAAGTTTTATTAGATATTTTCTTATCTCACCAGTTTTAGCTTCAATTATAATTTCCCTATTACCTCTTTTTATTTTTCCAAAAGAGACCACACCATCAATCTCACTGACAATTGCTGGATTAGATGGATTTCTAGCTTCAAATAATTCGGTAACTCTAGGTAATCCACCAGTAATATCACCTGTTTTTGCTGACTTTCTTGGAATTTTAACTAATATTTTTCCTAAGTTAATTTTATCACCATCATTCACAACTAGGTGTGCACCTACAGGAAGGTTATATGATCTTATAATTTCATTCTTGGAATTTTTAACGTGTAATGTAGGGATTAGCTTTTTATTTCTGGATTCGATAATTACTTTTTCCTGAAAACCAGTTTGCTCGTCAATTTCAACTTCATAAGTCAGTCCTTGTTCAATGTTTTCATAACTAATTTTTCCAGCGTAATCTGAAATAATAACACCATTATATGGGTCCCACTCACAAACAAGCGTTCCTTTTTTGATCTTTTTCTTATTTTTCACATAGAGAAAAGATCCATAAGGAATGTTGTTATTACTTAAAGTTAATCCTGTATTAGGATCAGAAATTTTGATTTCAGAAGTTCTAGAAATTACAATCTCAACCTCTTCACCTTCATTATTTTTACCTTTAACAGTCTTTAAATCTTCGATTTCAATATTACCGTCAAATTTAGAAATAACGCTATTTTCTTCAGAAATGTTCCCTGCAATACCACCCACGTGGAAGGTTCTAAGTGTTAACTGTGTACCAGGCTCTCCAATAGATTGAGCCGCAACTACTCCTACTGCTTCACCCATTTGAACATCTTTTCCTGTTGCAAGATTTCTCCCATAACATTTTACACATATTCCTCTCTTAGATTCACATGTTAAAGCAGACCTAACCTCTACAGTTTCAACTGATGAGTTCTCAATTTTATCAGCAATCAACCCCTTGATTAGTTCCCCTGATTTTACAAGTAATTCACCAGTTATAGGGTCATACACATCTTGTAGTGATGTTCTACCAACTATTCTGTCTCCAAGTTTCTCAACAACTTCTTCATTTTTCTTTAAAGCCGAGACATTTATTCCTCTTAAAGTTCCACAATCATCCTCGGTTATAATAACATCTTGCGAAACATCAACCAATCTTCTTGTTAAATAACCAGCATCAGCAGTTTTTAATGCTGTATCTGCTAAACCTTTTCTAGCACCGTGAGTTGATATAAAATATTCTAAAATTGAAAGACCTTCTTTAAAATTCGAAAGAATAGGATTCTCGATAATTTCACCACCTCCAGCAGTAGATTTTTTTGGTTTTGCCATTAGACCTCTCATTCCGGTAAGCTGTCTAATTTGTTCTTTAGAACCTCTTGCACCAGAATCTAACATCATATATACAGAATTGAATCCTTGCTGATCTTCCCTAATTCTTTTCATTGATAATTCTGTCAATTCTGCGTTAGTGGAAGTCCAAATATCAATTACCTGATTGTATCTTTCATTGTTAGTAATTAGACCCATATTATAATTTGACCTAATAGCATCTACCTGCTTATTTGCAGAGTTTATCATTTCAAATTTCTCATTAGGAATAATTATATCTCCAAGACTAAATGATAAACCTCCTTGGAAAGCAAACTTATAACCTAAAGTTTTTATTTCATCAAGAAATTCAGCTGTCTCAGGGACACTAGTAATCTTTAAAATATCTCCAATTATATCTCTTAAAGATTTTTTTGTAAGTACCTCATTTATAAAACCAGCTCTTTCTGGAACTTTTTCATTAAATAGAACTCTACCAACAGTTGTATCAATTATTTTATCCACTAATTCATTATTAGAATCTAAATCTTTTGTCTTTACCTTGATGGTTGCATTTAAATCGACTTTGTTTTCATTATATGCAATGACGACCTCTTCTGGAGAGTAGAAAGTAAGTCCTTCACCAATTACTTTAACATCATCAGTTGATAATTTTTGTTTAGTCATATAGTATAAACCAAGTACCATATCCTGAGAAGGAACAGTAATAGGTGATCCATTTGCAGGGTTTAAAATATTATGTGAAGCTAACATAAGAAGTTGAGCCTCCAATATAGCTTCTGGACCAAGTGGTAAATGAACCGCCATCTGATCACCATCAAAATCTGCATTAAATGCAGTACATACCAAAGGATGTAATTGTATCGCTTTACCCTCAATTAATTTTGGCTGAAATGCTTGAATTCCTAATCTGTGAAGTGTAGGTGCTCTGTTTAATAAAACAGGATGACCTCTTAAAACATTTTCTAAGATATCCCAAACTACAGGATCTCTTCTGTCAATGATTTTTCTTGCAGATTTAACAGTTTTAACAATCCCTCTTTCCATCAATTTTCTGATAATAAAAGGCTTGTATAATTCAGCTGCCATATTTTTTGGAAGTCCACATTCAAATAGCTTTAAATCAGGACCAACAACGATAACAGATCTTGCTGAATAGTCAACTCTTTTTCCTAATAAATTTTGTCTAAACCTACCCTGCTTGCCTTTAAGAGAATCTGACAGTGATTTTAAAGGTCTGTTAGACTCTGTTTTTACAGCAGACGACTTTCTTGTATTGTCAAATAAAGAATCAACTGATTCTTGTAACATCCTTTTTTCATTTCTTAAAATAACTTCAGGGGCTTTGATTTCAATTAGCCTCTTAAGCCTATTGTTTCTGATAATAACTCTTCTGTAAAGATCATTTAAATCTGATGTCGCAAATCTACCACCATCAAGTGGAACTAAAGGCCTTAATTCGGGGGGAATTACCGGAATAGCCTTCATAATCATCCATTCAGGTAAATTTTCTCGATTTAAGTTACCTTCTCTGAATGACTCGACAACTTGTAGTCTTTTCAAAGCCTCAGTTTTACGTTGTTTTGAAGTTTCATTATTAGCTTTATCTCTAAGTTCATAAGAGAGTCCATCTAAGTCAATTCTAGATAATAGCTCAATTAGACATTCAGCACCCATTTTAGCGATAAATTTTTCAGCATCACTGTCATCTAAATACATGTTTTCGGGAGGTAAAGAGTCTAAAACATTTAAATACTCCTCTTCTGTAAGGAAATCCATTTTATTTAATGGTTCGCCTTCAATATTTTTAGCATTACCTGGTTGGATTACTACGTATCTTTCGTAGTAGATAATCATATCAAGTTTTTTGGAAGGGAGACCTAAAAGATATCCTATCTTATTCGGTAATGATCTGAAGTACCATATGTGTGCAACAGGAACAACTAAATTAATATGTCCTATTCTATCCCTTCTAACCTTTTTTTCAGTTACTTCAACCCCACATCTATCACAAACAATCCCTTTATATCTTATTCTCTTGTATTTACCGCATGCACACTCATAATCTCTAACAGGTCCAAAAATTCTTTCACAGAATAAACCATCTCTTTCAGGCTTATGAGTTCTGTAATTGATAGTTTCAGGTTTTAATACCTCTCCTCTCGAAGCAGATAATATAGATTCCGGGGAACCCAAACCAATAGAGATTTTGTTAAATTTAATTGCAGTATTATCTTTTTTTCTACTCATAATTAGTGTGTAAAATTTATTATTCTTCTAATCTTATATCTAGTCCAAGTCCTTTTAACTCATGCATTAATACATTGAATGACTCGGGTAATCCAGGGATTGGCATTGATTCGCCCTTCACAATGGCCTCATATGTTTTAGCTCTTCCTACTACATCATCTGATTTTACAGTAAGGATTTCTCTAAGTGTACTGGAAGCACCGTAAGCTTCAAGTGCCCAAACCTCCATTTCTCCGAATCTTTGTCCACCAAATTGAGCCTTTCCACCCAATGGTTGTTGAGTGATCAATGAGTAAGGTCCTATTGATCTGGAATGCATTTTATCATCAACCATATGGCCTAGCTTAAGCATGTAAATAACTCCAACGGTAGCAGGTTGATCAAATTTCTCACCAGTACCCCCGTCATAGAGATATGTATGACCAAACTTAGGTAATCCTGCTTCATCAGTAATTTTATTAATTTCATCAATTGAAGCACCATCGAAGATAGGTGTAGCATATTTTTTATCAAGCTTTAAACCAGCCCACCCAAGAACTGTCTCATAAATCTGTCCGATATTCATCCTTGAAGGTACACCAAGTGGGTTTAAAACTATATCAACAGGCTTACCATCTTCTAAGAATGGCATATCCTCTTCTCTTACAATTTTAGCAACAATACCCTTGTTACCGTGTCTACCAGCCATTTTATCACCAACTTTAAGTTTTCTCTTCTTTGCTATATATACTTTAGCTAACTTTAAAATACCAGAAGGCAACTCGTCACCAACTGAGATTGTAAATTTCTCTCTTCTTAATGAACCCTGTAAATCGTTTTCTTTTATCTTATAATTATGAATAATTTGGGAAACAGTATCATTTGTTGACTTATCTGTAACCCATTTAGTTGATACTAGGTGGGCAAAATCGTCAGCTGAATTCAACATTTTTTGAGTAAACTTTTTTCCTTTTGGAAAAACTTCTTCACCAAGATCATTAAATACGCCTTGAGAAGTTTTACCTCCTAAAACACTATAAAGTTTATCAACTAAAATATTTTTAAGTTCAGAAAACTTAACATCATATGAATCTTCAAGTAATTTAAGATCTTCCTTATCTTGAATTCTCTTTCTTTTATCCTTAACTGATCTTGCAAATAATTTCTTATCAATTACAACACCATTTAGGGATGGTGGAGCCTTCAAAGATGCATCTTTAACATCACCTGCTTTATCTCCAAAAATAGCTCTAAGTAACTTTTCTTCAGGCGTAGGATCACTTTCACCCTTTGGGGTGATTTTTCCAATCAGAATATCACCAGCATTAATTTCAGCACCAATTCTAATCATTCCATTTTCATCTAGATCTTTAGTAGCTTCTTCAGAAACATTTGGAATATCATTTGTTAATTCTTCATTTCCAAGTTTTGTATCTCTTACCTCTATCGAGTACTCATCAATATGAATTGATGTAAATACATCATCCCTTACAACCTTTTCAGAAATAACAATCGCATCTTCAAAATTATAACCTTTCCATGGCATGAAAGCTACTTGAATATTTCTTCCAAGTGCTAATTCTCCGTTATTTGTTGCATATCCCTCACATAAAACTTGGCCTTTTGAAACTTTATCGCCTTTTGAAACTATAGATTTTAAATTTACACAAGTACCTTGATTAGTCTTTTTGAACTTTGTAAGCTTATATGTAACAGTCTCAGAGTCAAAACTTGTTAAAACTTCAGCCTTATTTCTGTTATATTTTATCGTAATCTCGTTTGCATCAACATACTCAACAACTCCGTCTGCTTCCGCGTTAATGAGTACTCTAGAATCAGAAGCAACTTGCTTTTCTAATCCTGTACCAACAATAGGAGATTGTGGTAATAATAAAGGAACAGCTTGACGCATCATATTAGATCCCATAAGTGCACGGTTTGCATCATCATGCTCTAAAAATGGTATCAAAGATGCAGATATTGATGCAATTTGATTTGGAGCAACATCAGTATAATGAACATTTGTAGGCTCGGTTAACGGGAAATCACCCTCTTGTCTAGCAATTACCTTATCGTCAAGTATTTTACCAGATTTATCAACATTTATATTTGATTGAGCTATCAGTTTGTTTTCCTCTTCCTCAGCACTTAAGTAAATAGGGTCTGATTTTAAATCAACCACTCCATCTTTTACTTTTCTATATGGAGTTTCGATGAAGCCCATATTATTAATCTTAGCAAATACACCCAGAGATGAAATTAAACCGATATTTGGACCTTCGGGCGTTTCAATAGGGCAAAGTCTTCCGTAATGTGTATAATGTACATCTCGAACTTCAAATCCAGCTCTTTCTCTAGAAAGACCTCCAGGTCCTAAAGCTGATAATCTTCTTTTATGTGTTATCTCAGCAAGTGGATTAGTTTGATCCATAAATTGTGAAAGCTGATTTGTTCCAAAAAATGAATTAATAACAGATGATAATGTCTTAGCATTAATTAAATCAATTGGAGTAAATACCTCGTTGTCACGAACATTCATTCTTTCTCTGATAGTTCTAGCCATTCTAGCAAGACCTACTCCAAATTGTGATGAAAGCTGTTCTCCAACTGTTCTTACTCTTCTATTTGATAAATGATCAATATCATCTATTTCAGCTTTAGAATTGATAAGTTCAATCAAATACTTGATAATTGTAATTATGTCTTCAGTTGTTAAAACTTGCTTGTCCATTCCAATATCCAAACCAAGTTTTTTATTCATTCTATATCTACCAACATCTCCAAGATTATATCTTTGGTCGCTAAAAAATAATTTATCAATAATACCTCGTGCTGTTTCTTCGTCTGGCGGTTCAGCATTTCTTAACTGCCTGTATATGTGTTCAACGGCTTCTTTTTCAGAATTTGTAGGATCTTTTTGGAGTGTATTATGAATAATTGCATATTCACCCTGCTGAGTAATTTCTTTATGAATTAGAACAGTTTTAACACCTGCTTCAATAATTTCTTCAACATTATCTTTATCAATTTCAGTATCTCTATCTAGAACTATTTCATTTCTTTCAATTGAAACTACTTCTCCTGTGTCTTCATCTACAAAATCTTCATGCCATGTATTTAAGACACGAGCAGCAAGTTTTCTTCCGAAGTATTTTTTAAGATTTGCTTTTGAAACCTTAATTTCTTCAGCTAAATCAAATATTGCTAAGATGTCTTTATCTCTTTCGTATCCAATAGCTCTAAATAAAGTTGTTACAGGTAACTTCTTTTTTCTGTCAATATAGGCATACATAACACTATTAATGTCAGTTGCAAATTCAATCCATGATCCCTTGAAAGGAATAACACGTGCTGAATATAACTTTGTACCGTTTGCATGAAAAGATTGACCAAAAAATACGCCAGGTGATCTGTGTAATTGAGAAACCACAACTCTTTCGGCACCATTGATACAAAACGTACCACTAGGTGTCATATATGGAATAGTGCCTAAATATACATCTTGGACAATTGTTTCAAAATCTTCGTGCTCAGGATCAGTACAATATAACTTTAATCTCGCTTTTAAAGGAACACTGTAGGTTAGTCCTCTTTCAATACACTCTTGAATTGAATATCTAGGTGGATCAACAAAGTAATCCAGGAACTCTAGAACAAACTGATTTCTAGCATCAGTAATAGGAAAGTTGTCCTGAAAAGTATTATATAAACCCTCCTCACCACGTTCATCTGATTTTGTTTCTAATTGAAAAAAATCTTTAAAAGATTTTATTTGTATATCCAAAAAGTCTGGATATTTACTAGCATTCTTTATTGATGAAAAATTAATTCTTTCAGCTAATCTAGTCGACATATAGTTTTGTTTTTAAAAAATGAATAATGAAAATCAGTTAAGTACACCAAAAGGCATAGTAATAAATTTTAATCTATAACTATGCCTTAATTTGAATAAAGTTAAACTTATTTAAGTTCAACCTCAGCTCCAGCTTCTTCTAAGGATTTTTTGAATCCTTCAGCTTCGTCTTTACTTACTGCTTCTTTGATTGTTTTTGGAGCTCCGTCAACAAGTTCTTTTGCATCCTTAAGACCCAAACCTGTTAATTCTTTCACCAATTTTACAACTGCAAGTTTTGATCCACCAGCTGCTGTAAGAACAACATCAAATTCTGATTTTTCCTCAGCTGCATCACCACCTGCACCGCCTGCTGCTGCAGGAGCTGCAACAGCAGCTGCTGCTGGCTCAATACCATATTCATTTTTTAAAATGTCAGCTAACTCACTTACTTCTTTTACTGATAAGTTTACTAACTGCTCTGCGAAAGTTTTTAAATCTGCCATTTTTCTATTTTTATTTTACTTTATTATTTATTTGTTTGATAATGTTTGAATAATACCTGAAAGTTTTCCTCCACTTGATGAAAGTGCAGAAATAACATTCTTAGCAGGTGACTGTAACAACATGATAATATCTCCAATTAATTCTTCTTTAGACTTGATTGCAAATAATGTTTCAAGTTGATCATCACCAATGTAAATATCTTCCTCAATCATTGCACCTTTTAATATTGGTCTTTCAGATTTTTTTCTAAAATTCTTTATGACCTTAGCAGGTGCACTACTTACTTCAGCAATCATAACTGAAGTATTACCATTAAGCGTTTCTTTTAATTCACCAAAATCTTTTTCGGAATCATCCATTGCTTTTTCTAGCAAGGTGTTTTTGACAACTGATAATTTTACACCAGCTTTAAAACACATTCTTCTTAGATTTGATGTTTCAAGAGCATTTAATCCGGAAATATCAGTCAAGTAAATATTTTGATTTGACTTTAATACATCCAAAATTTCGTTAATCGCTACTGATTTTTCTTCTCTAGTCATAATTACAATTATATTTTAGGGTCAATAGCTAAACTAGGACTCATAGTTGATGAAATAAAAATGCTTTTAATGTAAGTTCCCTTAGCCCCTGTTGGCTTAAGTTTGATTAATGTTTGAATTAATTCACTTGCATTTCCAGCTATTTTATCAGATGAAAAAGAAACCTTTCCGATTGGAGCATGAACAATACCTGCTTTATCAACCTTAAAGTCAATCTTTCCCGCTTTAACATCAGAAACTGCCTTTGCAACGTCCATTGTAACAGTTCCCGTTTTAGGATTAGGCATTAAACCTCTAGGGCCTAATATTCTTCCAAGCGGGCCTAATTTACCCATAACACTTGGCATAGTTACAATTACATCAACATCAGTCCAACCTCCTTTGATTTTTTCAATATACTCATCAAGTCCAACGTAATCAGCTCCGGCATTCTTTGCTTCATCCTCTTTATCAGGTGAAACTAATGCAAGAACTTTCATGTCTTTTCCAGTTCCATTAGGAAGAGAAACAACACCTCGTACCATTTCATTAGCTTTTTTAGGATCTACTCCTAATCTGACAGCTAAATCAACGGATGCGTCAAACTTAGTTGTAGTAATATTTTTTATCAAAGAACATGCTTCATCTAAATTATACAACTTAGTATTATCAATTTTTGCTTCCGATAATTTTCTATTCTTAGTTAATTTTCCCATTTTGTTTAAATTATTCAGGGGCTTTACCACCCTTAACATTTATACCCATAGATCTTGCAGTACCAGCAACCATTTTCATTGCAGATTCAACTGTGAATGCATTCAAATCCACCATTTTATCTTCAGCAATTGCTTTGACTTGGTCCCACGTAACCTTAGAAACTTTATTAATGTTTGGCTCACCAGAACCCTTTTTAACTCTTGCAGCTTCTAAAAGCTGAACTGCAGCAGGAGGTGTCTTAATCACAAAATCAAATGACTTGTCTTTGTAAACACTTATTACCACAGGTAAAACTTTTCCTGGTTTATCCTGAGTTCTAGCATTGAACTGCTTACAAAAATCCATGATATTCACACCAGCAGCACCTAATGCAGGACCTACAGGCGGTGACGGGTTTGCAGCACCTCCTCTGACTTGTAACTTAAGAACTTTATCTATTTCTTTTGCCATATTACTAATTTAAGTTTCAATGATTCTATAATTGGAAGCAATAAAATCATCTATATTATGTAACATTTATAATTTTTCTACTTGCATATAGCTAAGTTCTAATGGAGTTTTTCTTCCAAATATTTTAACCATAACTTCAAGTTTTCTCTTTTCTTCGTTTATTTTTTCTATTGTTCCGTCAAATCCATTAAATGGTCCATCAATAACTTTAACATTCTCTCCGTGAATGAAAGGAATTATTATATCAGACTCTTCCTGTAGGGATAACTCATCAACTTTACCTAGCATTCTATTCACTTCGCTTTGACGTAATGGAATAGGATCTCCACCTTTTGTCTCACCTAAAAATCCAATAACATTAGTTACGGACTTAATAATGTGAGGAACTTCACCAGTTAAATTAGCCTTAATCATTATGTATCCAGGAAAATACGTTTTATCCTTAGTAACTTTTTTACCATTTCTAATTTGAAGAACCTTTTCAGAGGGTACAAGAATTTGCTCAATGAAGCTATCCATACCAACTCTGGTAATCTCATTTTCAATATATGTCTTAATCTTGTTTTCTTGACCACTAACAGCCCTAACAACATACCATTTAAAAAGCGAATTTTTGTCAGACATAAATTATTTAGCTTATTATATTAAAAAATTCTTTAATTACTCTACTGAACATAGAATCTAACCCCCAAATAATCAGTGAAAAAATCACTGAAAATACAGCAACTAAAACCGTTAAATTTAATCCTTCATTAAAACCAGGCCAACTCACATGTGACTTTAGTTCTTCAAAAGATTCTTTAAAATATTTAACAATTCCTGTCATATTATATTTTTTTGCACGGGTTGAGAGACTCGAACTCCCGACACCTGGTTTTGGAGACCAGTGCTCTACCAACTGAGCTAAACCCGTAAACATAAGTCAAGGTATTTCGTTTGAAAACAAACAAAATACCTCAACATATATTATGGGTTTTTATTTAGTCTAAAATTTCTGTAACCTGACCAGCACCAACAGTTCTACCACCTTCACGGATAGCAAAACGTAAACCAACATTCATTGCAATTGGCTGTATTAACTCAACAGTAATTGTTAAGTTATCTCCAGGCATAACCATTTCAACTCCAGATGGTAACTCAATAGTTCCAGTTACATCAGTCGTTCTTACATAGAACTGAGGTCTATAGTTATTGTGAAACGGAGTGTGACGTCCACCTTCTTCTTTTTTAAGGATATAAACTTCCGCTTTAAACTTCTTATGTGGAGTAACGGATCCTTGTTTACAAATAACCATTCCTCTACTAATGTCGGTTTTTTCAATACCTCTTAATAGGATACCAACATTATCACCAGCTTCACCTCTATCTAAGATTTTACGGAACATTTCAACACCCGTTACAGTAGAAGTTAATTTTTCTGCACCCATTCCGATAATGTCAACAGCATCACCAGTATTAGCAACACCTGTTTCAATTCTTCCTGTAGCTACAGTTCCTCTACCTGTAATTGAAAATACGTCTTCAATAGGCATTAAGAAATCCTTGTCAATATCTCTCTTGGGTAATTCAATCCATGAATCAACATTTTTCATTAACTCCATTACAGTGTCAACCCACTTTTGCTCACCATTAAGAGCACCTAGAGCTGAACCAGCGATAACAGGACTATTATCACCGTCATATTCGTAGAATGATAATAATTCACGAATCTCCATTTCAACAAGTTCTAATAATTCTTCATCATCAACCATGTCAACTTTATTCATGAATACAACAATTCTCGGAATACCAACCTGTCTTCCAAGAAGGATATGCTCACGAGTTTGTGGCATTGGCCCATCAGTAGCTGCAACAACAAGTATTGCTCCATCCATCTGTGCAGCACCGGTTACCATGTTCTTTACATAGTCGGCGTGACCTGGACAGTCTACGTGAGCGTAATGACG
>CENP01128958.1_pt1 | contig 14202 bp, 16 predicted proteins | sample 361281 | NCBI WGS metagenome assembly CENP01 (sample SAMEA2591122, study PRJEB7988) | marine metagenome | biome: marine biome (ENVO:00000447); feature: deep chlorophyll maximum layer (ENVO:xxxxxxxx); material: saline water (ENVO:00002010), including plankton (ENVO:xxxxxxxx) | depth 70 m
CCAGGTATTGGCATTACTTTTCCGTCAACATATTTTCCTATTCTAGGGCCTACCATATATGCACCTACAAGTGCTGCAAAACCACCAACACCATGCACAATTGAAGATCCAGCAAAATCAATAAATCCAAGTTCGGTTAACCAACCTGACCCTTGCCATTGCCAACCTCCAGAAATTGGATATATTATTGCGGTCATTATTAGAGTAAAAATAACATAGGTTTCAAACTTGGTTCTCCCAGCTATAGCTCCAGAAACTATAGTGGCAGCAGTTGCTGCAAACATAGTTTGAAAGAAAAGATCTGCTCCTTCCCCTTGGAACAATCCACTCCAGAAAAACCATCCATTTGACGTGTCGCCATACATGAGTGAATAACCAACTAACCAATAAGTAATAGAACCTACGCTAATATCGAGTAAGTTTTTCATTGCAATATTGATTGCATTTTTTGGTCTTGTCATACCAGCTTCTACAAGTGTAAATCCTGCTTGCATAAAAAAGACTAAAATACCGGACAATAACATCCATAACATTCCCATATCTCCTTCTACTGATGCAGTATCTTGGATGATTAGGGGTAAATTTGTAAACAAAGAATTAATCATAATTTCCTATTTTTTGGTTAAAATGTATAAATCATTGCCATAACAAAAGAAGCTAAACTGTCAGATGTCTCGGTAGGAGAAATTGCAAAAATTTCAGAAGACGCTGAATCTAATCTAAATTCAGGCTTGAATATAAAATTTCCTGAAGTAAAGCTTCCGGTAAGCGTTAACGAAAAATTATCAGCATCTCCGTCAGAAACTAAAGCTCCAAAACCATCAGTTTCAGAGAAAAATTCTCCTCTTAAACCAATAGCGAATCCATCGCTAGCAGTTAATTGTGGATAAAGGGCAACACCAGCAAATCCAGTATCTCCAGCAAGGCTTGCAGATGTAGCGTTTATACCTAAGAAGAAACTGTCGCTAAGGTCAAATCCTCCCGTAAAGTCGATTTGAGTATAATCTTCACCACCCAAAAAGTTAATGTATTGTCCAAATAGACCGAGTTGTGCACCAAAAGCTGTGTATCTATCATAATTAGCTTCAGTTTGATCAGTTTGGTTGAATACACCAACCATTATTGAAACATCATCAGAAACTGAAAAGTCTAATTTAGCTCCAGTGTGTGAAAAAGGGCCATAAGAGAACATGTAAGATGTTGAGTAATTAAAATTTGCAGCAGGTGAAATAACTTCATAGCCCAAAAACGTATTAAAATTACCTAGTGTAAATGTTACACCATCGCTAAGGTTGTAATAAGCATATAATTGATTAACAATTTCAGAAGAATTACCAACTGATCCGAATACAGCGTCAGAACCTCTTGGTCCAAAAACAACATCTGCAACAAAACCAGACTTTTCTCCTTCATATGAAACAATAAAGTTTGCCATACCTAAAGCAAAACCATTAAGATTCGCAAATGAAGTGCCAGGAGCAACTGGATCTTCCGAGAAACTTGCTCGAAAATATGTATCGACGGTTCCGCTGAAGTTAAATGTTGGCTCTGGCGCATCATCACTATCTTGACCATAAACCGGAGCTGTTACAAGCGCCAATGTAATCATGCCAAGAATAAAAAGTATTTTTAAATTTTTCATAAATTATAGATTATTAGTTAATTATTTCAAACTTAAATAACAAAAAAAATACACCCCAAAAAAAGTGGCGTGCATTTCAAATTTTTATAATTAATATAATTTACCACCCTAAATAATTAGGGTATATTAAAATTTTTAGGTTTAATTGAGAATTATTTAAAAAACTTGATTTTAGTTTTCAATTTTTTATTTAAAGATATAATACCCAAGACTTACAAAGCATATGCCGAAGATAATACTGGTTATGGTATAAATCAAAAAACTTGTGTATTGACCTGATTTTAGTAGAGATAGCCCCTCTTGGCTGAAAGTAGAAAAAGTTGTTAAACCGCCACAAAACCCAATAACCAAAAATGAATATAATTGTGAACGCTGATTATTGTTTTTAATTGCCCACCCCAAAAGTAGTCCAATAAAAAAACATCCTAGTAGGTTAGCAAAAAAGGTAGACCACGGAAAATTATTTTTAGATATAGGTATAAGTTTTGAGATAGAATAACGAAAAAGACTTCCTAAACCCCCTCCCAAAAACACATAGAAAAAACTTTTCATTTTTGAGTTATAAATTTAATTAAAATTAATAAGCCGAAAGCAATTAAAAATCCTACTAAGACCTTGTAGCTTCCTTTAAAATATTGTGGTTGTTTTTTTTTGTCTTTATTGTAAGAAAAAATTACTATTGTAACAAAGACAATAAAAAAACATATTCCAAAAATCAATTGACCAAAAGAAAACATCTCTTATTTTTTAGCTAATTTAGAAATAATAAAACCATTTAATTTAAATTTAAAAATGATTAAAAAACCAATTGAAGCTGTAATTAAATTTCATAATGCTTTTGGTCTTAGCCTTGAAAAAAAACCCAATGCCAAATTGTCTAAAGAAATTTCAAAATTACGATTTGAACTGATGAAAGAAGAAAACGAAGAGTACCTTGTCGCAGCTCAAAAAAAGGATCTTATTGAAATTGGAGATGCATTAGGCGATATGCTCTACATATTATGTGGAACTATTATTTCTCATGGTTTTCAGGATAAGATTGAAGCTATTTTTGACGAAATTCAGAAAAGTAATATGAGTAAACTTGGAATTGATGGAAAGCCAATATATCGTAAAGATGGTAAGGTTTTGAAGGGCCCTAACTATTTTAAACCCAATATTAAAAAGATTTTGAGGAAAACTTAATCAATTATTACAGTCCAATTAAATGAATCTTCAAGTAGATTATATTGAATGCCTAATAGTTCTTTTTTTAGAGTAGTAGCTAAATTATTTGTGATAGAAGTTTTGTAGCATGTACCTCTGTATGAAAAACTATTTATAGGTAAAACCACTACGGCAGTTCCAGTTCCAAAAATTTCTTGAAGACTTCCATTTTCGTGGGCTTCTATAATTTCACTTACCTTAATTGGTCTTTCTTCAACATTAATGCCATTACTTTTTGCAATTTCAATAATACTTTTTCGTGTAACTCCATCGAGGATTCTATCGTTTGTAGGAGCTGTAATTAAAGAACCATTTATTTTGAAAAAAATATTCATTGTACCGGCCTCTTCGAGGTACTCATGTTTGTTTGCGTCAGTCCATATGATTTGTTGGAACCCCTTTTTCAATGCTTCAGAGGTCGGGTAAAATTGTGCTGCATAATTTCCTGCTGCCTTTGCAAAACCAACGCCACCATTTGCAGCTCTGCTATATTCCTCAGCAATTAAAACATTAATATCTTCCCCTGAATAGTATGTGCTTACTGGAGCGCATATAATCATAAAAATATATTCATCTGAAGCACTCGCTTGAACAGTAGGTTGACTAGCAAAGACAAAGGGTCTGATGTATAATGAATTTCCTTCTCCTTTTTTAATCCAAGCTTGATCAATTTTTACAAGTTTTTTTATTCCTTCAAAAAAATATTTTTCAGGAAACTCGGGTATTTGTAAACGATGTGCAGAACGGTTAATCCTTTTATAATTTTCATCAGGTCTAAAAAGCCAAATTTTATCTTGATTATCTTTAAAGGCCTTCATACCCTCAAAAACTGCCTGACCATAATGTAAAACACTTGCGGAAGGATCTAGTGTAAGCCCTTGGTATGGCTTAATTTCAGGTGTTTGCCATTTACTATCTTTATAATGGCAAATAAACATGTGATCCGTGAATGTTTTTCCAAATACGAGATTATCAAAATCTACAGTTTCGATTTTTGATTTTGAAGTTTGTTGGATATCTATCACTTTAAAATGTTTAGAGTAAAATTAGTTTTTTTTAAAATAAAATAGGTGCAAGGGTTTAAGAATTACAATAAATTTTTTATTGATTGTGAAATTCTTAAAATATTTTATATTCTGAATAATGATTGTTAAAATGTAGATAATTAATATTTAATTAACTCTTTTGCATATGAGTAAAAAAATAATAAAATTTCAAACTGAAGATGGATCATCGACTTATCTCATAAAAGAATTTAAAGAAACTTATCATTCTCGACATGGAGCAATTACAGAATCTCAATTTGTTTATTTAAAAGAGGGTTTTAATTTTTGGAATAAAAAATTTGTAGATAAGAAATGTAATATTTTAGAATTGGGATATGGAACTGGGCTAAATGCCTATTTGAGTTTTTTGGAGGCTAACAAGTTGAGTAAACAAGTTGATTATGTTTCTCTTGAACCGTTTCCTTTGACAATAAAAGAAATTGAGTTACTCAAATATGCGAATAATTTTGAATATTCAAGTAGCTTTATGACTTTTGATAAATTTTCAAAATTACCTTGGGAACTAACTCAGAAAATATCACTGAATCATAATCTTATTAAAATTAAAAAACGTTTTGAAGACTTCAAATCACAAAAGCTTTTTGATTTAATTTACTATGATGCTTTTGGATATAATGCCCAACCAGAGCTGTGGGAAGAATGGCTAATGAAAAAATGTTATAATTTATTGAACTCAGGCGGAGTATGGGTAAGCTACTGCGCCAAAGGGACTGTCAGGAGAGGGCTAGAAGAAGCAGGATTCAATGTTTACAGATTGCCGGGTCCACCAGGTAAAAGAGAAATGTTGAGGGCTATAAAGGAGTAATTGTTTATTTTTAAAAAAAAAATTAATGAAAATACTTGTTACTGGTGCTACCGGTTTAATAGGACGTTCACTTGTCAAAACTGCCTTATCTCAAGGAATAAAAATTCATTTTTTAACTACCAGAAAATCGAAAATAAATAGTTTGAATAACGCTCAAGGGTTTCATTGGAATCCTACAAATGGAGATTTGGATTATGATTGTTTTTTAGGTGTTGATATAATCATTCATCTAGCTGGTGCAAGCATCTCAAAACTTTGGACGACCTCCTATAGAAAATTAATTTTCACTAGTCGTGTAGACTCTACAAAATTATTGTTTTCAGGTTTGAAAAAATTAGGCTCAAAGCATAAAATCAAACAAATTATTTCAGCATCTGCTACAGGAATTTATCCTTCGGATTTTAAAAAAAAATTTACCGAAACAGAGAAAGTTTATCCAAAGACTTTTATGCAAGAAGTTGTAATTGCGTGGGAAAATGAAGTTGATTCATTTACTTCAATAAATATTAAAGTAGCTAAGATGAGATTGGGATTAGTATTGAGTCATAAAGGTGGTTTTTTAGGTTCTTTGAAGATTCCTATAACTTTTGGATTAGGCACAACATTTGGAAATGGGAAACAAGGCCAATCATGGATTCATATTGAAGATGTTGTAGGAGTTTTCTTAAAGGCATGTCACGAAGAGTGGGAAGGAATATACAATACAGTGTCTCCTAATCCGGTAAATCAAACTTATTTAATTAGAGTTTTAGCAAAAGCATTAAAACGACCCTATTTCTTACCTCCAATTCCTACAATATTAATTAAATTTTTAGTTGGAAAGATGAGTAGCTTAGTTCTAGATAGTCACTGGATAAGTTCAAAAAAGATAATAGATAGAAAATATAAATTTCTATATCCTGAATTAGATACTGCTATTTCTGATATTTTAGATATTTCTGAATAGTGACATTTTGACATTTATTAATCGTGGCAATACTTTTGCAAATAAATTATTAAATTAAAATTAAATGGCTAAAAAATCAACCTCAAAAAAGCAAACGAAAAAAAAAGAGACTAAACCTAAATTAGACAATCAGATAAAAGAACTTAATTTGGTTTTAAAAGAAGAAAAAGACAAATACCTTAGACTTTTCGCTGAATTTGAAAATTTTAAAAAACGAAATGCGAAAGAGCGAATTGAACTTTTTAAAACAGCTAACCAAGAAGTTATATATGACCTGATACCGATATTGGATGACTTTAACAGGGCAAATCAGCAAATGAAAAAAGAGAAAGGATTATTAGATCAAGAAGGGGTACAATTAATTTACAATAAGTTTCATGAGGTTTTGAAGAATAATGGACTAATACCAACCAAAGCAAAAATTGGTGACGAATTCGATGCTGAGATGCATGAGGCCATATCTCAGATCCCTGCACCTAGTGAAAAAGAAAAAGGAAAAATCATTGATATTATAGAAACTGGTTATCAATTAGGTGACCGTATTATTCGATATCCAAAAGTGGTTGTAGGACAATAATTATGAAGGAGGATTATTACGAAGTATTAGGAGTTTCTAAAAACGCAAGTACAGCTGAAATAAAAAAGGCATACAGAAAAAAGGCTATTGAATTTCACCCTGATAAAAATCCAGGTGATAAAAGTGCAGAAGCTAACTTTAAAAAAGCAGCTGAGGCATATGAAATACTCGGAAACCAAGATAAACGTAACCAGTATGATCAATACGGTCATGCTGCTTTCGAAGGAGGCCAAGGTTTTGGACAGGGAATGAATATGGATGACATCTTTAGTCAATTTGGAGATATTTTTGGAGGTGCTTTTGGCGGTGGATTTGGAAGTAGAGGCGAACGTAGGTCAAAAGGTTCTGACATGCGTATCCGAGTTAAGTTGTCTTTGGAAGAGATTGCCACAGGCGTTGAAAAAAAGATCAAAGTTCCTAGAAAAATTCAAGCAAAAGGTGTTCAGTATGGAACATGTTCAAACTGTAATGGAACTGGCCAAGTAATGAAAATTACTAATACTATTTTAGGGCGAATGCAAACTACAACAACTTGTCCGACTTGCCAAGGAAGTGGAAAAATACTACTTAATCGTCCTCCAGGTTCCGATGCCCAAGGAATGATAAGAAAAGAAGAAACAGTTTCAATAAAAATTCCAGCAGGAGTTGAAGAGGGAATGCAATTAAAGGTTAGCGGTAAGGGAAATGAAGCTTCAGCTAATGGAATTTCTGGAGATTTATTAGTTTTGGTTGAAGAAGTTACTCATGATGTTTTTGTTCGAGAAGGTAATCACTTGCATTATGATTTATACATAAGTATATCTGAGGCTACTTTAGGAATTTCGAAAGATTTAAAACTACTCGATGGTAAAGCAAGAATTAAATTGGAATCAGGAATTCAGTCAGGTAAAACACTTCGATTAAGAGGCAAAGGTTTGCCAAGTGTAAATGGATATGGGAATGGGGATTTATTAGTTCACGTCAATGTGTGGACTCCTAAAACATTAAGTAAAGAACAGCGTCAGTTTTTTGAAAAGATGTCAGCAGACTCTAATTTCATACCTCATCCAGAAAAAACAGATAAATCATTTTTTGAAAAAGTGAAGGATATGTTTGCTTAAAATAGTAAGATTAAAAAAAAAGCAATATATTTGAATCAATGCTAGCAGTAATATGTTAGTATTATTTTTCTTTTTCATAGCAATTTTTTCCCATCCTTTAACGAGGGTGGGTTTTGTTTTTATAGTAACTTTGTATGTTATGAAGTTTATTAATAAAATATTAGATTTTTTCAATCATAATTTTACCATAGGAGAATCCATATCTTTTTCCCCAAGATCAATTTTGATTGTAATTCTTGTCTTTATAGTAACGTCATTTTTACTTAAGCTTTTAAGAAAAATTATATATCGCACACTTTCTAATGATGCAAAAATAAAGTTTAGAAGTGTTTTTTCTTTTATAAATTATTTCATTTACATAATTGTAATACTAATTACATTCCAAAATATTGGTGTTAATGTAACCGCTATTTTTGCTGCATCTGCAGCTTTATTGGTTGGAGTGGGGTTAGCATTACAAACCTTTATACAGGACATTATATCTGGGATCTTCATACTTGTAGACCAATCAGTTCATGTAGGTGATATAATAGAAGTAGAGGGACAAGTAGGAAAAGTTGAAAATATTAAGCTTCGAACAACAAGAGCTGTTACACGTGAGAATAAAGTATTGATTATTCCAAATCATAAATTTTTAATTTCTACACTTTTTAACTGGACAGAAAATGGAGTAATTACAAAAGAAAGTGTATCTGTTGGAGTAGCGTATCATAGTGATATTAATAAAGTTACTGAACTATTATTAAACATGGCGAAAGCAAATAAAAAAATACTTGAAAATCCAAAACCTTTTGTCATTTTTGATGACTTTGGAGACAGTGCATTACATTTTCACCTCTTCTTTGCAGTCAAAAGTAGTTTTGAATCTAATGTTATCAAAAGTGAAATACGATATTCAATTTTTGAGACTTTTAAAAATGAAGGGGTAGAAATTCCTTTTCCTCAGCGAACAATTAGTTTTTTAAATCCACCTAAAGCATTACAATGATACAGATACTTCTCATTGAAGATGAAGAGCCCATTAGAAGAGTTTTGGTTCGCATTTTAAGCGAAGAAAATGAAAAATATGAAATTACAGAAGCTGATAATGGTAAAGATGGACTCTCCTTACTTGAAAAAAAAATATTTGATTTAGTTCTTTGTGACATAAAAATGCCTAAGATGGACGGTATAGAGGTGCTCCAAATTACTAATAATAAAGGAATAAATACACCTTTTATTATGTTGACTGGGCATGGTAATGTAGAAACAGCCGTTGAGGCAATGAAATTAGGGGCTTATGATTTTATTTCAAAACCTCCAGATTTAAACCGATTATTAACAACAGTTCGACATGCTCTAGAGAATAAATCATTGCGAACTGAAAACAATAAATTAAAACAAAAAGTAGCTAAGAAATATAACATAGTTGGTCGCAGTAAGCCTATTATTAAAGTTAAAGAAATGATTTCTAAAGTTGCCGGGACAGATGCTCGCATTTTAATAACAGGTGAAAATGGAACTGGAAAAGAACTTGTTGCTCATCAGTTACATCAACAAAGTGATCGTAGTTCTAAGAGTTTTATAGAGGTTAACTGTGCTGCTATACCCTCTGAATTAATTGAAAGTGAACTTTTCGGACATATAAAAGGTGCATTTACTTCTGCAGTAAAAGATCGTTCAGGAAAATTTGAAGCAGCAAATAATGGCACTCTTTTTCTTGATGAAATAGCAGATATGAGCTTAGCCGCCCAAGCGAAAGTACTTCGAGCTCTTCAAGAAAAAAAAATACAAAGAGTAGGTAATGAAAAAGATATTTCAGTAGACGTTAGAGTAATTGCTGCAACGAATAAAGATTTAAAGCAAGAAATTGAGCAAGGAAGATTTAGAGAAGACTTATACCATCGTATTGCCGTTATTATTATAAATGTTCCTTCTTTAGTTCAAAGAAAAGAAGATATTCCAATTTTAATTAAACATTTTGTTAATTTAATATCTAAAGAACAAGGTATTGAGAAGAAAAAATTCTCTGAAGAAGCAATAGAAAAATTTAATAAATATCCATGGACAGGTAATATCCGAGAGCTTCGTAACGTAATTGAACGCTTAATGATTCTTGGTGACAATCCTGTGAGTGAAGATAATATTATTCAATTTGCACCAAAATAATACCCAATGAGATTAATCATTTTCATTATTTTAATAATCTTAAATTTCCAAAGTATTTTTGGCCAATCAGAGGATCATGAAAAGAAAATTAAAATTATTTTTAACAAAGCTCTAACCAAGGGTAAAGCTTACAATTGGTTAGATCACTTATCTAATCAAATAGGTGGAAGACTCTCAGGATCACTTAATGCTGAGAGAGCAGTAAAATGGAGCAATCAAGAGCTACTAGATTTAGATCTTGATAACGTTTATTTAGAGAATATAATGGTTCCTAAATGGGTTCGAGGGACTTTTGAATATGCGAGCATTATTACTGGACCTGGTATGAGTATAAATGTTCCAGTTTGTGCTTTGGGTGGATCAATAGCAACACCAGCAGTTGGGTTGAGAGCTCAGGTGATAGAAGTGAAAGACTTTGAAGAACTTGAATCTATTGGTCAAAAAAATATTAAAGGGAAATTTATTTTTTATAACCGTGCAATGCCAGCTGATTTGATAGATACTTTTGAAGCATACAAAAAAACTGTAGACCAACTATCAATTGGAGCTTCAAAAGCTGCTAGAATTGGTGCAGTTGGTGTCATTGTACGTTCCATGAATTTACGTTTGGATGATTATCCTCATACAGGAAATATGAGCTATGGGAACTTATCAAATAAAATGAGAATTCCAGCAACAGCTATTAGTACAAATGGAGCTGAATTACTTAGTTCAATGTTGTCACTAAATAATAACCTTTATTTCTATTTAAAACAAGATTGCAAAAATTATCCTGATGTACCTTCCCACAATGTAATTGGTGAGATAAAAGGGAGTGAATTTCCAGAAGAAATTATACTAGTGGGAGGACACCTTGATTCATGGGACTTAGGTGACGGTGCTCATGATGATGGAGCTGGAATTGTTCAATCTATGGAAGTTTTAAATTTATTTAAACAAATCAATTACCAGCCAAAGCGGACTATTCGAGTGGTTTTATATATGAATCAAGAAAATGGATTACGTGGTGGATCAACCTATGCCAAAAATATAAAACAAAAAAACGAGTATCATATATTCGCTCTTGAATCAGATGCTGGAGGATTTACACCACGAGGTTTTGCTTTTGAAGCTACTCAAGATCAATTTAAAAAAATAATGTCATGGAAATCATATTTTGATCCGTATATGATTGATCGATTTACTTTAGGGGGTAGTGGTTCGGATATAGCTCCATTAAAAGATGGTAAAATTGTACTTTCAGGATTACGCCCTGATTCTCAAAGATATTTTGAATACCACCATGCTGCTAATGATACTTTTGATGCAATCAATAAAAGGGAACTAGAGTTAGGAGCTGCAGCTATGACTAGTTTAATATACCTGGTTGATCAATATGGTTTTTAACCTTTCATCTTAATGCTTCTAAACCTTAAAAAATATACTAAAGAGTTTCGTTATAATATTAATCTCTCCTATCCAGTTATAATAGGGCTTTTGGGCCACACAATGGTTCAATTTGTAGATAATGTAATGGTAGGGCAATTAGGAACAGCAGAATTAGCTGCAGTTTCTTTAGGAAATAGTTTTTTCTTTTTGGCCATGGCCTTAGGCATTGGTTTTTCAACAGCTATAACCCCTTTGGTAGCTGAAACAGATGGAATGAAAAATATTATAAAAGGGAGAAATGTATTTATTCATGGTTTAATACTATGTTTTCTCTTAGGTATATTTCTCTCTTCATCTGTACTATTAAGTAAGCCTTTTTTATTCCAAATGGGTCAACCAGATGAAGTAGCAGTTTTAGCATTTCCATATCTTAAGTGGGTTGGAATTTCTCTAATTCCATTAATCTGTTTTCAAGGCTTTAAACAGTTTTCAGAGGGCTTGTCTTATACTAGACCAGCGATGTATGCTACTCTAATTGGAAATATATTTAACATTTGTTTAAATTATTTTTTGATTTTTGGATATTGGATTTTTCCTAAAATGGGAGTTGAAGGAGCTGCTTTAGGGACATTTTTTTCTCGCTGTTTTATGTTAATTTTTATAACCTTTTACGTTCGTTATAACAAACGTTTTATCAAATATGTTGAAAACATAAAATTCAAAACTCCGGACTGGCTTTTATTTAAAAAAATTATTAGGTTAGGTTTTCCTTCAGCAATGCAGATGTTTTTTGAGGTGCTCTTTTTTACATTTGCTATTTGGCTTTCTGGATTTTTAGGTAAAAATCCGCAAGCTGCTAACCAGATAGCCCTTAACTTATCATCTATGACCTTTATGTTTGCTATGGGACTTGGAGTAACAGCTATGATTAGGGTTGGTAATCAAAAAGGGAAAAAAGACTACGTGGCTTTGAAGAGAATTGCATATTCTATTTTTTTATTAATTTTTCTATTTGATATAGTTTTTTGTCTATTATTTCTTCTGGCTAATGAACACTTACCTTGGCTGTACCTTGACCGAAATAATCCTTTACAGTCTACTGATGTAAATGAAGTAGTTACTATAGCCTCATCTTTACTTATAGCTTCTGCTTTTTTTCAAATTTCCGATGGAATTCAAGCTGTTGTTTTAGGTGCACTTAGAGGGCTTCAAGATGTAAATATTCCTGCTTGGATTACTTTTTTCTCATATGGTATCTTTGGAATACCAATTTCTTATTTTCTTGCTTTATACACTGACTTAGGTGCATTTGGAATTTGGATTGGTTTGCTTTCAGGCTTGACTTCTTCAGCCTTACTTCTTTTTTTAAGATTTCACTATCTAACAAATAAATTAATTTTAAATCCACAAAATGGAACTACCTAAATTTCTAATTGCTGATAATTCAACTTTAAAAGAGGACTTATTCATTGTACATACTGAATATCCAAGATTCATATTGAATGTAAGCAATGATGAGGTTCATTGGTTAGAGGAATTTGAAAAAGATGATGAAGAAAGTCTAACTATTGAATCAGAGATATTGATAAAGGCTGCTTTTGCTTTTTACGATCGAGAAATAAAATCTTTAGAATAGTAATATGGAGCAATTACTGACTTGGGATCAGGAACTTTTTTTGTGGTTAAATAGCCTTGGTAGTTCCAGATTTGATTCGTTTTGGATGATGATGACTCACCGTGGATCAAATATTTTTTTATATCTATTTATTTTACTTTATCTAGCTTACAAAAATTCATGGAAAACAGCTGCTTTTTTACTTATTTTTGTAAGTATTCTCATTTTATGTACAGATCAATTAACTAATCTTTTTAAGATTCAGGTAGGTCGTTTGAGACCATGTTATAACAAAGAAATAATTTCTATGATACGACTAGTCAAATCTAGCTGTGGTGGTCGTTATAGTTTTTTCTCGGGTCATGCCTCCAATTCATTTGCATTGGCATTATTTTTTGGAGGAGTAGTAAAATCTTTTTCAAAATATTTGCCTTATTTGTTTTTATTTATTGCGAGTTTGATAGCCTTCAGTAGAGTGTACATAGGTGTTCATTATCCAATAGACATCTTTTGTGGTGCTATTGTAGGAAGCCTAATCGGATTAATTTTTTTTAGGGTTTGGGATAAATTAAAACTTAGGATTTTATAGTAAACTCATATTCTTTTTTATGATCATAAATTTCTCCTGGTTTTGGTAGGGTAGAGGGAAAGGATTAAATATTAGTTGAATTAGAAAATCTTTGCGTTTCAAAATAGATTGCCTCAAAATGAAGAGGACTAAATAATACAATTCCTGGTGTTAAAGAGTTTCTTTTAAAAGCTCAGGGTATTGTTTTTTAAATCTCTGAAGTCGAGGTATTGAAACTTGCTTTACATAGGGATTGTTAGGATTTTTCTTTTCATAATCTTGATGGTATTCCTCAGCATAATAAAATTTTTCTAGAGGCTTAATTTCAGTAATAATTTCTTTAGAGAAATATTCTCCTTTTTCTAGGATTTGAATATAATCTTGAATTATTATTCTTTCTTCAATAGATGTATAAAATGCAATTGATCGATATTGTGATCCATAGTCTGGACCCTGACGGTTTGGTGTCGTTGGGTCATGAGATCCAAAAAAAATCTGAAGTAAAGTCTCAAAGCTTACTACCCTAGGATTATAAATTACTTCCACAGCTTCGGCATGTCCTGTTCTCCCAGTTCCAATTTGATTATAATTTGGATTTTTAGTAAATCCACCTGCATATCCAGAATATACTTCACTTACTCCTTTAACACTTTCATATATTGCTTCTACACACCAAAAACAACCGGAAGCGAAATAAGCTTTTTTCATTCCTTCTTTTTCTTTGTTATTTGGGATCCAAATAACTTTAGATGAATTTGTAGGTATTGAACTTGAAATACAAGTTTGTAGTGTAATTATAAATAGTATTAAAGTAATAGTTTTCATAGTTTAATTTTTTCTAAAATAAAGCAAGTATTTGTTAATAATTTTAAAAAGATTAAAATTCATTTTACCCTTTTAAAAGTTTTATTAGATAATCTCCTACTTCACAGGTAGAATAAAACTTATCTCCTTTTTTTACTAAATCCTCAGTAACTTTTCCATCGATAAGAGACTGATTAACTACTTTGCGAATTGCAGCTCCTTCTTCATTTAAACCAAAACTCATTTCAAACATCATTGCTGCAGATAATATAGTAGCTAATGGGTTGGCAATACCTAATCCTGTGGCTTCAGGAAAAGAACCATGTATAGGCTCGTATAAAGCATTCTCAATTCCT
>CENP01016296.1_pt1 | contig 14192 bp, 12 predicted proteins | sample 361281 | NCBI WGS metagenome assembly CENP01 (sample SAMEA2591122, study PRJEB7988) | marine metagenome | biome: marine biome (ENVO:00000447); feature: deep chlorophyll maximum layer (ENVO:xxxxxxxx); material: saline water (ENVO:00002010), including plankton (ENVO:xxxxxxxx) | depth 70 m
TGACCTCTTGCAATAGTAGTCTCTTTAGTATGATTTCCAGTATAAGTGAGGGTAAACCAGTGATTAGTCCAAATTTGTCCATTTTTAAAATAATTTGTGTGTGAATAATCATCTGAAACCTTTATTGATTCAAATAATGTATGGTCTTGTTTTACACCATCTATTAAATTTTCTTTATCTAATACGATATTATTAAATCTTACCTCACAATCGTCTGAAAATAATTCATCCCATAAATCAAAATCATTATTTACATATGACTTTAGAAGTTCTTTAGCATTTAGTGAATATTCATCGTCATCTTTTACAACTGCAGTGCCTAATTGTTCGTTTGAACAAGAAAAAATAAGTAATGAGAATAGTAGTATTGAATATATTTTTTTCATTTAAAATAATTTATGATTAGTAATTCTAAACATAAAAAATTTAATTTTAATATACAAGTAAAAAAAAGTATGAGAAATACATTACAAGAACATGACTAAACTAAAATAACAAAACATAAAATAAAGGATTAGAAGTACCTGAACTTAAAGATGAGAATATACTTATAATTTAAACTTTACAAGTATTAGCTCCAAAGAATCGGTAAATAACACACATTCCAGAAAAAGCATTAAAAATTAAAATACTTCCAACAATAGCTTGGGCAATTGCAAATGGATTATTATAGTAAACTAATGGGGCAGGTAATAAAAAAATAGCTACAATAAATCTAACTACTCTCTCAGCTGTATTTTGGTTTGTTATGAAAAATTTCATTTGATTTGATTAATAGTTACTAAAATAAGAAAACCTATAATAGGGGGTATTTTTATGAATTAAATTTTAAATTAAAGACTGTTATTGTTTTGATACAAAACCTCCAATTGTTTCCCTGTAATCAACTACAAAACCATTATCCAAATTGAATTTTTTGAGTTCATTAGTTGGATTTCCTAATGATATAAATGAGGATAATTCAAAAATCTCAAAAAATCTGTCAAAGTTTTTTCCATTGATGAAGTCCAAACCGTGTTGCATTGCATCTTGACTATTTCTCCATCTCTCAATTAAAGTGACTTTTTCATTATTTTCAGAAATAAAGTATCCATAGACTGCGGGTGACTCTGTATTCTTAATGAATTCTGTAATAGATTGAGTAAAATCTTCAACATCAGTGAGCGAATTATTTTTAGTTGATAATTCAATTAGATAAACCAACTCTTCAGAATCTTTATCAATTATAATGGTCTCTGTTTTAAATTTATTACAACAAATTAATAATGTAAATATTAATGTGTGGGAGATTAGCATTTTCATATCACTAATATAACAAAACCTAGAAAAAAGGGAAATCCTCTTTTACCAAGTAACACACTACTTGTAATGTATTTTATTTTTACCATTTATTTTCATTGAAAGAAAGAATACTATTTATTTCATTTTGAATTATTTTGTCGATAATTCTTGCATCTTTATTGACGAATTTTTCACTTAAATTCTGTTTGAACAAATATTTTTCCTCTATGTACTTTGGAGTAACACTTTGTTCAATCCCAAAAAACCAGGTTAATGTAAAATAGAATTTTGGAATTGAATAAATATCAATTACTGATATACGAGTTTGATTCGATTTTTTTTCGACTTTTAATTTAGCCCCTCTTATTGATTTTATCCAAAAGTTTGAGGATTTTTTAGAAAAATCTAATTCCCTCAGAGTAATTATCTGACTATTAATATCTAATGATTTTTTGTATGTTTTTTGCCAGATTATTTTGTTGTTAGACACTATAAAGTTGCCAACTTTATTTTGAGCTTTTAAAATAAAACTTACAAATAAAATAAGTATTAGCTTTATCATATCACTAATATAATAAAACATACAAAAGGGCGTCATCTAATACATTAATAATGTTTTACAACCTAAAATTGCCTTATTGAATCATTATTTTAATTCCTACAGTCTAAAAACTATATCTATTTAAAAGTTTAATGTAACAGTTTAGAAGATCTATAGTATAGGTGGGTTTAATAAAACCATTCAGGTAAATAAATTTTAAAGTTATGAGAAGGTTTCTAAAGATATGCCTAATTGAAAGATGATAACCTCTCACGCATCTAGTATAAAAATTTACAAGGATATTTATAATGAAAGGAGTGTGTTAGCCATTTGAATTAGTTATTCGAAGTAGATCTCATTTTATCCGTCACCTCATTCTTTAGTTGAGATAGTTGTGACGGTTTGTGAGTTGCTAAAATTTGAATTGCAGTAGTCGTTTCAGAAGAGTTAGTAGGATAAATGATAGCAACACCCATGTTGGCTATTGCAAACTTATTAGTTTCAGGATCTAACATAAGATTCTTTGGCTTAAGATCTAAAACTGCTTGAGCAGCGTCATCATCTCCCTCTCCTGCAAATTCAATTAATTTTAATGAATTAGCTGATCTATTTTTTCCTTTTGTGCCTCTAAAAAATTTATATACACCTTTCAAAAGTTTACCTACTATCCTAAAACCTTTCATAGCAGCTTCGATTGTTTTGAAAATTGCACCCACTATTGCACCAACTCCACCAGCTAAAGCACCAACTATTGAAGAGACATTACCAATAAAACCCATAAGTTCAGCTCCCAATAATAAATACGCATCATTAAGTCCTCTTGCCACCTTCTTGTAAGCGTATACTCCGATATTTGCCGCTTCTTCTTTTTCAGATAACATAAGTTTTGCAAAAGCCTTCTTACTTCGTGCTTTTCTAAGGGCACTTCCACCAACGTTATATAACGTAATTACATTTAAAACTGTGGATATAATAGGAACTACAGCAATTTTTTTAATTACAGGTAGTATGCCTTCAAGGAATCCAATATCCCTAGCAGCACTGTCTTTGGCAAGATCAATTCCACTAGCAACTTGCATATCCCCTGAGTCTTTTGCTAGGTTATTAAATTGTGAGAAAACACCTAAAGAGTTCATTAGATGTGTTTTGATTCTTTGGGCTTGAGTCATTTTGTTCTCAGGTGTTATTTTTCCTAATTCAGAGGTATCTGCATCTTCATTTTCCCCCAAGCTGCTGATTGGTTCTTCAGAATCAGTACCATCAACTAGCTCATCCAAGTCAATCTCCGTCTCTGCATCGTATTCAAAATCATCTCCTTCGCCTTCTCGTTGGATTATATCATTATTGGCATAAAGTTGCGTCAGGCTAGATGAATTTGAGATATAAAATTCATCGTTAGTACTGGCACTAAATGTTTTCATTTGAAGAGCTTTGTTGCCCATAATATCAGCCTCTTTTTCTAATCCAGCATCGTCATTTATTTTTAACTTACTTCTGAGTTGTTTTGTAGGCTGCACCCTTCCCTGCTTCTGTTGGACAACATGCCAAGCCTCGTGCGGGAGGTGTTTTTCTTGACCAGCACTCAAATGAATATCAGTTCCTTGGGCATAGGCATGGGCATTTAACTGCGCGGGTTTATCAGAATTTTTATGGACTTTAACATCGTCCATAGAAACGCCTGATAATTTTTCGATTCCAGATTTAAGATTGTCTGGAAGACCAGTTTTATTTTCTTTTTTATGGAGAATTTCTTTAGTTTGGGAATAAGTATCAGCGGAGGCCTGTAATTGCAATGATTGACCTACTTTTGCACTACTATCAGCCTTTTCTTGAAGCATTGTAAGGTTATTGGTCTGTCTTCCAATTCTACTTTGCTCTAAAACCAAATGATTGTTCCTTTCAGCCATGGTTTTTTTAGAGGGTACGTGCTGGCTTAAAGATTGGTTAGCTTTATCTATATAACTATTCATAATCTTAATTACATTCTTTTTCAAATTACAAAAAAATATTCATAATGTTGATTAACCAGGTTTTGTTAAAAATATTGATAAACCCTTTTTCAAGGAAATCTCTTTTTTTCAATTAGATTATCTACTCAAGATTTAATAACCGAAACTGAAAAATCAGAACTTCTTGTTAAAAGTCCTTTTAATTCTATGTTATCCTAAATCAATATTAAAAAGTGCTGACAGGTATTTTTAGCAAACCCAAATGCCGTTTTATTCGGAAGGTGCTATAGATGAAAAGAGTGCCCATTATAGTAGGACTTGCTGTTTCAGCTTCAACAAAATGTAAATATTTTATTTAATATCATATTGCTGAAAAAGCGTTTAGGAGCAAGCGAGGAAGAAATTAAAACAGCAGTTATTATTGCAGCTGATATTTATGAAAATGAGTACTTTATTCTATGGAAATGAGTTTGATTTAGACGAATTTAATGCACTATTGAAGTTGTATATAAATTAAAGATTCATTTTTAATAACTTTTATATTTTATATATTAGTAAGTATTAACTATAAATTATTCGAAATGAAAAACATTATTTTGTTCCTTACGCTATCATTATTATTTACATACTGTCAAAACACGACTATTGATAGCGGTCCATTGAGTGGAATAATAAATGAAAATGATGAAAAAACAACAATTATAAAAAAATTAGCTAAGGCATATCAAGATGGAAATTTTGATTTAGCGAAAGAATATTTTACTGAGGATGGGGTTCATTATTTTAACAGCATTGAATATACTGCTGAAGAAATTATTGAAGGCTACAATTTTCATTCTGTTCTTTACGATGATTTAAAGCATGTTGACCCATACATCACAACAATGTATTATAACAATGGAGATATATACACTAATCACTGGTCTGATTGGTCAGCGAAATCCAAAATCACAGGTAAAGTTCAAAAAAATACATTTCATTGTTGGTGGCAATGGAAAGAAGACAAAATAATTTCCACAAAATGCTATCTCGACCCAACTGAGCTTATGCAGGAAATAGCTCTCTATCAAGAAAAAATGGCAGAGAAAAAATAGCAATTAACCATAGCAAGGGGAGCATTTTTTATTTCAACACAGTCGGGGAATATCTCCCTGGGTTTAATCTTGCACTTTTATCCCTTAGATAAGTTAAACCAACCTCTATTGATAAATGTCCCACATTAATAGCATTATTAAAAGCTATCTTAGGTAAGTGTTGACAAAAGTTTACTAGTGTCTTGGGGAAGGCTCATTATATCTGATTACGAATTATGAAAAGATCTATTTCTGTTGATTTTATGAAGAAGATTTATTAAGGACAATTCATATTTTTTTTAACTGTATATTCAAGAAACATATCAACATATATCATGAAGAAATCTTATAATTTAACGTTAATCATTTTGTGTATTTTTTTTATTTTAAACTTATGCAATGCTCAAAATAAAAGTAATTTAAAACTCGAAAATCTTAAATGCGAATATCAAATTAACCCAAAGGGTGTTCAAAAATATCAACCGTTTTTGAGCTGGGAAATCAAAGCATCAGCAAAACGTAATATCAGCCAAAGTTCTTATAGAATTATTGTGGTAGAATCGGACAATGTTCCTTCAAAAGTTTCTGATATTTTTTGGGATTCAGGAGTAGTATCTTCTAATCAGTCAGTCAATGTAATTTACAATGGAAAGCCTCTAAAGTCTGCAAACAAATATTATTGGAGAGTTCAGGTTGAGGATAACTTAGGAACTAAAAGTAAGTTTAGTCAATGGGCTTCTTTTCAAACTGGAATATTAAATGAAGAGGATTGGATTTCAAAATGGGTTCATACTCCTACAAATAAATCAAGTAATTACCCTTTTATAAAGTATAATTTTATGATTGAAAACATTCCTGATTTTGCACCTGCCTATATAGCCTCAGTGGGTTTTCATGAACTATACATAAATGGTAAAAGAGTAAGTGATGCGGTTCTAAGCCCTTCGGTTTCTGATTTAAGAAACAGGGTGCTTTATTCCAGTTATGATATTGCATCCTATTTAAATATAGGAGAAAATAACATTGTTATTTGGCTAGCTTCCGGTTGGGCAAATTTTAAGGATGGAAACCCAAAGGTAAGTTTCAATTTGGCCAAAAGTCCTTTGTGTAGGGCTCAGTTTAAAATTAATAATGACTGGTTTGCAACAGATAAAAGTTGGAAATTTTCATTAAGTAACACATTTCATTTGGGCGCTTGGCAAAATAGTAATTTCGGGGGTGATTTCATAGATGATTCGGGTCGAGATATAAAATGGACTCAGGACAGCAATAATCAAAAGTTTTGGACAAATGTAGATGAAGTAAAATTTAACCTAAAATTGTCATCGGACTTTATAGAACCAAACAGCAAGACTAAAAAAATAAGCGCAATAGGTGTAAAGAAATTGTCAGAGGGAAATTATCAGTTCACTATGGATAAAATTTATACTGGTTGGATTGAGGCTTCACTAAAAGGGAAACCTGGACAAGAAATTAGGATTTCAGCTTCATCCTGGCCAGACAAAGAGGAAGAATTTAATCAAATAAATACTGTAGTGATTGATGAATCAGGCAAAGCTATTTTCTGTAATCGCTTTACCTACCATCAGGTTGAATACGTGACTATAAGTGGTATAGATTATCAACCTGAGCTGACAGATATTCGTGGATATCAAGTTACAAACGACAGAGCCAGAATAGGAAGTTTTGAATGTTCGAATGATCTGCTCAATAAAATATACAATTACACCTGTTACACTTATGAAAGTTTATCCACTGGTGGAATGACAGTGGATTGCCCACATAGAGAAAGGCTTGGTTATGGTGGTGATGCACATGGCAGTTTGGAAATAGCCCTTGACGCTTTTGCTTCTCATTCCTTTTTTACCAAATGGACGCAAGATTGGATAGATATTCAGGATGAAAATGGAAGAATTAATCATACTGCACCAACACTTGGTGGAGGCGGTGGGCCTGCATGGAGTGGATTTATTCTTACCATGCCTTGGGATTTTTATTTAAATTATGGAGATATTAGGATTCTCGAAAATAGTTTTCCAGCCGCTATAAAGTGGCTATCATATCTCGAAAAAAATGAAAATGAAAAAGGTTTGCTTGATGTTGTATCACCAGGAGATTGGGAGTATAATGGAGATAAGAAATGGCTATTTTTAGGTGACTGGGCTAATCCAAGGAAAGATGAGGGAAGTCATACCCCTGAGGCCGCTCTATTTAACAACTGTTATTACGTTTATGTTTTAAAAATTGCTGCCAATATCGCCGAAATACTAAAGATGAGAGAAACAGAATTAAAGTACAGGACTAAGGCTGAGGAAATAAGCGAGGCAGTTAATCATAGTTTTTACAATCCTGATAACAATACTTACATTGACAGTAAGCAAACACATTTGGTTTTACCCCTCATAGCTGGCGTGGTTCCAAAAAATGATATTTTAAAAGTTGAATCAAAACTCAAAGAAGAAATACTTGTATCACAGAATGGACATTTTGACACTGGAATTCATGGAACCTATTTTTTAGTTAAATACCTTACTGAAAATTACCATCACGATTTGTTGTATACACTTACTAGTCAAACTACTTATCCCAGTTATGGAGAAATTATAGAACGTGGAGAAATAACTTGGCCTGAATATTGGAGTGAATGCAACTCTCGTGTGCATGGTTGTTTAAATGGAATTGGAGGCTGGTTTCAGCGTGGAGTTTTGGGTATTCAACTCGACCCAAAAAAAGTTGGATACAAAGAATTTATTGTTAAACCTGCATTTCATGATTCCCTTCAATGGGCAAAAGGACACCATGTTTCTTCCTATGGAAAAATTAATGTAAGTTGGTTAAAAACTGATGAGGACTATTTACTTGAATTGACAGTTCCTCACAATACATCATCCACTTTATTTATTCCAGCGAGAGCGGTATCAGATATTTTGGAAAATAATAAACCTATTAAAAGTTCTGGGGAGATTAAATTACTTGGATTTGAAAATAATATCGCTGAGTTAAGATTAGGATCGGGTGCTTACCATTTTAAAGTGAACTATGTCAAATAGGTAAAACTGTTTTATATATTATCTCATAATATAATTCGTAACTGATTTGGATCCATGTTTTGAAAGGGATTAGATTATTTAAATTTTGGATTGACTCCTTCGAATGTCATTTTTACCTCTTTGATCGTACCATCCTCATTAAACTCTAAACGTTCAATACATACTACTCGATGGTCACGTCCTTTATTGGGTATGGGACGTCTGTGATAAACAATAAACCATTGATCTGTATTTGGGACATTGATGACTGAATTATGACCTGCTCCAGTCGCAATAGTTTTATCAGATTCTAAAATGGTTCCGATTCGTTTGTAAGGCCCTGCGGCATTTTTAGACATGGCGTAGGCTACTTTGTAGGTGTCGTTTCCCCAATTTCCTTCCGACCACATAAAATAATAGCTATTCTTTTTTCTGAACATAAACGGGCCCTCAACATAACCTTCCGGTGTAATCTCTTTAAAAATCTGATTCTCACTCCAAGGCATGAAACCTGTAAAATCATCGTTCAAGATGGCTACATTACAATGCTGCCAACCCCCATAAAACATATAATAAGTATCGTCGATATCTTTAAATACAAATTGATCGATAGGTTGTGCATCGTTATGAAATTCACTAACTAGGGGCTTTCCAAGGTAATCTTCGTATGGCCCCGACGGTGTGTCAGCAACAGCTACTCCAATACCTCCGTAATGGCTTATATCATCCTTTTCATTCCAGTAGGGCCCCCCTGGTCTTTGAAGATCGTTAGCAGAAAAGAATAAATAATAGCGTTTGTTTTTCTCAATTATTGAAGGGGCCCATAAGGCTTGTTTAGCCCACTTGATTGTAGAGGTGTCTAAAACATGTTTGTGTTTTTTCCATTGAATTAAATCCTTTGATGAAAATGCATCTAAAAATACTTGATCTTCATATTTTGCTGAAAAGGTAGGAAATATCCAATACTGATCGCCAAACACCATTCCCTCAGGATCAGCATACCAACCTTCAAAAATTGGATTTTTTGATTTTACGTTTATTTTCTTTCTATCATTCTGGCAAGAATAAATGAGTATTGATAATAGAATGCCCAAGGCGATAGTTAATAAAGATCTTTTCATTATTTTAAAATTAAAATAAAAATTATTATTTGGAACCTTCAAAAAATTCTTCTAGTATAACTATATAAATTTCATTTAGTTAATTTTCCAATTAAAAAATCTTTTAAAATAAAGATAATTTTCGTTCATGTCTAAAGTTCAATTTGTAAGGGGTCAAAAATTCATTATTGTCCATAATTTTCCCTCATGTGAGATGACTATTAGTACTCTATTTTATAATGAAAAAAATTCCCTAAAGAGCAATTCCTGCCATGAATTCATGTAGTTTGAGACTATGGATTCATTTCTAATTTCAAAATATTATCATCATTCTCAATATTTATAAATATCAATTTAGTTTTGTATATTTAAAAAAATAAAAACTTAAATTGAGAAAAAGAGACATTGTTATTTTAACCTCAGCCTTTTTGAGTTTTATCCTCTCTGTATATCTTTGGTTCTCTGGTGAGAAGGAAATGGGTCAATACGTTTCCATCTGGGTTCCAACAATAATTATCTATGGGGTTTTCCTTAATACTCTTCCAAAGAAATGAGTGACTTACAGTTATTTATAATCGGATGTGTCCTTTTTGCTCCGGTTTTATTAGTAATGTTTGGGTCAATCTTGGAAACTCGTGAATCAAAAACTTTAAAGCCTTCAAATAAGTCAATAAATTTTTACATATATCAAATTGCTTTTTCAGTTTTATTAATAGCTGTTTTTGTTCTTCTTGGGATAGTAATTTTCAAAATTTAAGCGACTTAGATTTAAAAGCTTTATAATCAATATTCCTTTTAATTCCAATTTTCAATTAATCTTCAGTTAATTGTTTCCCTTGCCACTAATTTTTTTCAATTTTAATCACCGAATCTAATATATTTTCGGGTTTCTTTTAGAAATTATTATATTCCAAAATAAGCCAAATTTGTTTGATTAAATTTGATCCAATGACTCAACCATTAACTATTTTGCAATATTATTTTGCCTTAGTTTACCTAAATTTTTTTTCTATAAAATTAGACACAGAATCTATCGTGAATTTTTTCATAATAGTTTTATTAACTTCAAGAGCAGCTAATAAAGCAGCATTTTAAGGTTCAATTTTTCACGCAGATTTAATATATCTTAAATGTAAAATCAAAATAATCCAAAAAATATAATCATTGTTATTTCAAAATATATTAATGCAGGGATAGTTAAAAAAGCTTTCTTAATGGTTTAAATTTCAGATTTCATTACTTAATTGGTAAGTCAAGTGGTTTATCTAAATTTATTTCTCTATAAGTAATTTTCCAGATACCATTTATTTTTTTGAGTTTAAAATCATAAAAAATAGGGCTTACTATTTCCGTTTTGGAATTATTATTTGTCGTTAAAAGAGTCATATACTTTTTCAAGTGAGCAAAATTTTCTGATAATTCAATGAACATAATGTTAGACATCATATGTCTTCTTTGCATTTTATTATTAATAAAATAATCCATCCTTTCCTTAGAATTGATCATCTCTATTTCATCCTTAATTGAATAAGTGATTTTTTCACCACTTGAATTATAACTAACACCTTTAGCGTCTTCAGAAAAAATAGATAAATATCCATCGAGATTATTGGTATCCCAAAAAATACCATAAGCATCAATTACATCATTTATTGCTATTCTGTCAGCAATATTAAAATTAGGATCGCCAATAGTTCCAGACCAATTAGATTTTGTTTTTTCTTCTTTACCCAAAACATTTCCAAGAAGATTTCTAACGTCGTCAATTTTTATATTATTTAAGTCAAATTGTTGGCCATTCATATTAATAGTTAATAAAAAATAAAACAGAAAAAAAACTATTTTTATATTCATTATTGGTTATAATTGAGCTTAATAAGCTATCGATAGTAAAATTCTGTAGGCAAGATATACTCCTGTAATTCCCCATATCCACCATCGGTTTTTTATGTACCATTCCATTATTCTAATATAGGAACTTTTATTGTTGTTTTTAATAACTTTAATGAAAATAACCAATGATAAAGAGCATTTTACAGATGCTGTATTTATTTTCATAACTAAATTTAAATGAATAATTTATTTTCATTATTCTCAGGAATTTATAGTATTCGATACTTAAAAAAGAAAAAATAGAGACCTTTGAAACAATCTATTTTTTGAAAGGGAATAAGATTAAATCTTTTGATTAAGTTGAGGAAATCGTTATTAATTCTTTTTTACAACTAATTCATTTATGTTTGACATTGATATCAATCGATTGATTAAAATTAATTTTTTTTAATCGCATCTATTTTGACGACATATTCCCAAAAAGAGCTTAAAGAATAAAAATTGAAATATATATGATAATTCAAATGATGAGTCAAAGACAAATAAAAATTGTTTCAATAGCATTTTTACTTATATATTCCTGTGAGGATAAATTAGATGAAATAGTTGATTTTGAAAGGGAAAATAGTCTTGGTCAGAATCTTTCAATACAAAATATAACATTAGATGAAAACAATATAACAATTAAATGTTTAGAGGCTGAGGTAGGAGAAACTGCTATTGTTCAAGGAAAAGAGCATACTGTAGTAAACGAAGGTCAACTAAGAGAAATGGTAGATAATGATGAAGATGTTAGTTGTGTTTGTACCTCAAAAATAAGTGATATGAGCTCGTTATTCGAAAACAAGTTAAAGTTCAATCAAGATATAAGCAGCTGGGATACCTCAAATGTAAATAATATGGAAAATATGTTCAGCCTTGCTGAATCATTCAATCAAGACATTGGAAATTGGGACACCTCAAATGTTAAATCTATGGCACAAATGTTTTCAAACACTCCATTCAATAAAGATATAGGAGGTTGGGAAACCTCAAATGTTACCAGCATGTCTGGCATGTTTTATTCTGCCTATTCATTTAATCAGCCAATAGGAAATTGGGATACCTCAAATGTTACCAATATGGGCTTTATGTTTACCTTTACTTTGTTTAATCAAGACCTAAGCGGATGGTGTGTTAGTAGAATTTTAACTGAGCCATTAAATTTTTCTTTACTTTCTTCTCTTAAGGAATCAAATAAACCTATTTGGGGCACTTGCCAGGATTAAACTGTTTTTTGATCTACTAATCCAATCTAGTAAAGTTTTCTTTGATTTAAGCTCAGAAAAATTAAATTCGCAGGGGATGGATCAAAATATGTAAGTTACTGATTAATGCAATCCGAATCAAACTTATCAATAAGTGTTAAAACAGTTGTAATTGATTCCTCGTTTTCATGAACCACTGTCATTACATTATTTTTTACGGTCCATGTAATCAGTTGTGGATTTGTAGGCAAGTCTTGTAACTCCATTTCTAAACAATTTCCATCAGTTACATTAGCTGCATAATAGGTGGATCGATAAATCAATTCGTTTTCAGTATTTCGAACAAGTTCAACGTAATTATTTTCGCAACCTGTTTCATAGATATTGATATTATCTCCCCAGCTTAAATTGCGTGAAAATGCTTCGCCATCATGAACCTCGCAAACATTTAAAAAAGTTGACCCTTGACTCCCATTATTTTTTACAAATTGGATATAATCTTCAGTAGTGAACTGGACGTAGGTATAACCATAGTACCAAATCCTTCCATCGAAATTATCAAAAAATGAAACAGTTGGCTCTGTTTTAGTTTCATTTTTTGTACAAGATGCTAAAAAAATAATAATTGATAAAAGGTATTTTTTCATATCATTATTTTTAAAAAACTACTGCATTTATACTGCAAAGTAAATCCTTAGTATCCATTTAATTGTATTTCAATTTAACTATAACTTTATTTACAAATACGTTATATAATTATTTTACTAAATTAACTCACAATTAAATAATTCCTTATGAAAATCAGAGTATTATTTTCTGCCATAAATTATCGTATGGTACTGATTGTAATTGAAACTTTAGTAGTTTATTTTTTTTATGATAAATTTGATTTCAATCTTCAAATTGATTTTACTATATTGAGTATAGCGATTGTTTTTCCCTTGGTTTTTTCTATAACAAGTGCTTATCAAAAAAGACAAGATGCATTAAGTGAATTCAATAGTTTTAGAAATAAACTGATTGAGTTGTCAAATTTATTTCATGCCGTGGATGGGATAAATAAAAAAAATTATTCTTCTTTTTTCAAAACCTTGTTAAGCTTACAAGATAATTTAATATCAGTCCTGACTGATAATTCATCAAATAATATGGATCACATTAGGAGTAAGAGGAAAGAAATTTTTTATACACTTACCCAATACAAAAAACTATATAACGAAAGGGAGAAAGATAGCATCATCCGCGTAAAGAATGAATTATTTGAATCTGTAGAAAAATTGAATACCTTAAAAATACATTCAACACCAATCTCTCTGAGGGTTTATTGTTTGGTTTTTATTTATTTATCACCTCTAGTTTACAATTCCAATATTTTGGCAAGCTTCGTTAATAATAATTTTTTAGAATTGGTCGTTTCACTTTTCTTTTCTGTTATTATTGGATTTATATTGATGGCACTCTACAACATCCAAGAATACATTGAAGACCCGTTTGATCAACAAGGACTCGACGATTTGAAATTCGACAAAATGTTGGTGGGTAAAAATGAAATACTTGAGTAAATTATTTAAAAGTTCTTTTTTAAACTAATAATAGAGGCGCTTTATTAAAACTTAGGCCATAAACTTACTGAACTATTTTAACAATAATAATTTTTAAATACCTCTAGGGAGGTTAATTTCTTCAGCTATTTAAGATGTTCCAGGACTAGGTAATGAAAAATAGTTACATGTATGCAGAGGTATTATATACAGTAACTCTGAAATTCAAAGGAGACATCTCTCGATTGTTGTCAATGATGATTTTGCCCAAAAAACTATTGATGCCATTCTTGATTCAGCAGCAACAGATAAAATTGGAGATGGAAAGATCTTTGTAATACCCCTAGAGGAGTAATATAGAATCCGTATAAGATAAAAATGAGGTGAATCGTTGAACTAAGAATTTGTTTGATGCAATTCAAATTGGTTTTTCAAAAAAACTTTACGCAAATCCAATTGACTCTAACTATATTAGCCTTAATAGTTTTAAAAATTAAAACTCCAACATGAAAAACCTTATTATATTTTTATTAATATTAAGCCCCTTTTTTACCCTTTCCTCTCAATCCAAAAATCCACCCAATTTTGTTGTCGTATT
>CENP01089596.1_pt1 | contig 14190 bp, 8 predicted proteins | sample 361281 | NCBI WGS metagenome assembly CENP01 (sample SAMEA2591122, study PRJEB7988) | marine metagenome | biome: marine biome (ENVO:00000447); feature: deep chlorophyll maximum layer (ENVO:xxxxxxxx); material: saline water (ENVO:00002010), including plankton (ENVO:xxxxxxxx) | depth 70 m
GTGTCCGACATAGTCGGCACTTCTAATTCACCTTTCAATGCTTTTAATAATTTTCTTTTACTAATTCGTGACATCCAGATCATTGTAGATTGCTGTTAGTATATTTTTGTCATACGTTTCAGAATCCACTCCTTGCAGTTGCTTGATTACGATTTGATCAACGCTGTCGAACTTTTGCACCTCTACAGTTGGTTGTTGTGCTTGATCAATTTGTTCCGGTATCAGTTGTAATTCTCTTAGTTGATATTTTTCAATAAAAGTTTCTCTTACAAAATTTGCTTCTTCATATGAAATTTTTATATCTAGTGTTACCCTAACATACATTTTTGGTTTTAGATATCTGTCAGGGTCTGCCAATAGATCACTGATTTTTATTGTGATATATCTCGGCATTTCTGGCCAATTGATGTATTTTGGTTTGCCACCCATCTCGATAATCATCATACCTCTGTCGTCATCCCATGCATCTGCATAGTTGTGTGGGAAGGCGTTGCCCATGTATGTGACATTCTTCATTACTTGCCTTTTGTGAAAATGTCCTGAAAAAACTTGCCCACAACCTGCGAAGTGTTCTGTCTGTATGCCTCCCACGTCTGGCATCTCTACCATTGCATTCATTTTGAAATATGGAAGTTCGAAATGTCCAAAAACATATTGTTGTTTCATCTTTTGGATTTTCTTCCATTCATCACCAACAATCCATGGAATCAGTGCCACATCGTCTTGAACTATCCATTCGTTGACAAGATGTATGTTCGGAATATTTCTAATGAACTCCATGGAATTTATTTCTCTTTTCTCTCTGTAGAATAAATCGTGATTCCCCATTAGCACATAAACCTTTTCGAATGCTTGGCCAAGACGCTCCATGTTGGATACTGTGTAGTTCATTGTCGATACATTTGTACTTGCTCTGTGATGATGCCAGTCACCCAGGAATATGCAAGTTTCACATCCATGCAGTTTGGCCTGTTCTATGAACCAGTATATGAAGGCCTCACAGTCATCGTTGTGTACACGACTGTTGCCCTTCATTCCAAAGTGTATGTCAGTAAAACATGCTACTTTCTTAAAAAACATATTTTACCATTTCTTCTTTAAGGTTGGTTTGTGATTAGTCATATCAATTTTATTTTTAAATTTTACTCCTTCAAAATCTTCAGTGTCTAATTTTCCTTTTTTCTTAAGCACCTTGTTTAATCTCGCCAGCGTGGTTTTGTTTACCGCGTGTACTTCACCGTGTACGTTCTTCATTTTTTTCTTGTAGGATGGTGTGCTTACATCATTTTCATTCTGCCTCGTGAAGCTTGGCATCATTCCGTTGAATTCTAACAAGTCATCACGTATAGATTGATTTTTCTTTTCGATATTCAGTATCCTTGTGAAACTGTTTGTGATCGCCGCCGTGTAGTACGCAAACGGGTTGTCTGATTTTGATTCGTCAAACTGTAGACCAATCTGTGACAACTGCATCAGCGCCTGTGATTGCATCTCATCGTTGTATGTGTAGCCTCGCCAGTTGGCTCTTGTCCCATATCTTTCACACAGCTTCATGTACATGGTCGCCAATTGATTGGTCATTTTGCCATGGTCGACTGAAAAGTATCCATTTTTCATTCCACCTACCCAGTGTGATTTCCCCACGCAGATCAGTTTGTCCTTTTTGTCGAACCTGTAGTGTTGGAAAGGAGGAAAGTTCACCTTGCTGTGATGATCTGCTGTGGTCTTTGGATTTTTTTTCCTTTCGTCATCCATGGGCACATGATCGAACATCATTACTCTGAAAACCAAGTCCGTTTTTGCAATCTTTCTTGGTGAAACTGTGTAGTCTGCTAGTTTGATCTTTTTAAGTCCTGCCTCCTTGGCCTGCTCCCATGCTTCCTGTGTCAGCCTTTTGGCTTTGGACTTACGGGCCTGTGCCACAGCACTTGCGTTGATCTTTTTCAAGTTTGGCACTATCAGGTCATACTGTGCGTCCTCAGTTGTTACGTATGAACAATATGTGTTTTTGCTGGCGTGTATTTGTGCCAACAGATCTCGGTTGTTAAGGTACTTTACTCTCTTCATAATTTCGTCTCTTTGATGTTATGTAAATGACCACAAACAGGTCTGTTGAATCGTGTCGTATGGTGAATTAAGTGCGCCTAAAATAATGCCTATAAATATAGTTAAAGTATACAAAATTTTACAAAGGAAAGCAACCATTTAAATGGCAACACTTGGCAAGGCAATAAAGAACGTGGGACAAACCATATTCAACAGGACCCTAGGCAGATTAACGGGTGCGGGTATAGCCACGGACAGCAGGCTGGTTAAATCAAGGGCCAAATGGTCCGGAAGAAGTGACAAAAAAGACTGGCGTGTGAGACTACAAGTGCCAGATGGACCGTTACTTAAATTTTTTGATTTTGACAATAATCCAATTTTAAAACCTTTGACAGACTCTCGAGGAATATTTTGGCCATTGACGCCGGCAGTTGTGATACAGCACACGGCAAATTACAATGCCATGGATCAAGTGCATAGCAATTATCCACACCAGGCGTATCAAAATTCACAGGTTGATTCATTTAACATAATTGGAGAATTTCCTGTACAGAATTCTGATGATGCCAAGCACTGGGTGGCAACTGTGAACTTCTTAAGAACTATTACAAAAATGTTTTTTGGTTCAGATGAAGGCATCGATGGATTGAAAGGCAATCCTCCACCAATCTTACATATGTTTGGTTACGGCGACAATGTGTTCAACAGAGTGCCGGTAATAGTAAACACTTTCAACGTTGAGCTAAGGCCGGGAATAGATTATATTTCAACCAAACAATCGAACACACCATACAGACAGCTGAATGGACCGGACGCCGGTTTTGATAATTCTTTGATCAGCGGTGAGTCACAATCGTGGGCTCCAACTCTTTCGAACATATCTGTTTTAGCAACACCAATCTACAGCAGAGATTCAATTAAAAACTTCTCAATGAAAAAATTCGTTAGGGGAGAACTTAATGGCAAAGGTAACGAAGTAGGATTCATTTAATGGCCAACTATTCAAACACGTCACCATATTTCACAACCAGGGAAGTAGCAGATTATCTCGATGTGCTTAATCCACGTACAATTACTGCTGAACTAGACGATCAAAGCTATACCATAGAAAGAACATACGCATACAGGCCTGACCTCTTGGCTTATGACTTGTATGGCTCACCGAGATTATGGTGGGTGTTCGCACAAAGAAATCCAGATCAAATTGAAGACCCCGTATACGACTTCAAGCCAGGGGTAACAGTGCAACTGCCAAAAAAAGAGAACTTAATCAAAGACCTTGGGATATAACCTATGTCAGTAGATCTATATAATAAGACCTTTCAAGGATACGCAACCGCGGATGATGTAAACACCGAAGCATCGACCTTGCGGAAAGATGATATCTATGTTACAAATATATCTGATCCAAATGTGTTACATGATTTTGCGTCGTACAATGCAATATTTACTTTAAGTGCCCTGGGACAAAGGGAACTAGAAAACACAACCACTTTGCTAAACTCCAAACCACACGACATTATAGTCAGAAGTGCGGGAATTGGCCCAACAGAAACAAACGTTTTTGATGAAGTGGGTCTGGCAGGTGGCATCAGTGAGGAGGACCAAAAAATACTTGACCAAAATGAAAGACTGCGTGGCGCTGTAAACAAGAGCCAGCGAGTGCTTTCGAGAAACAGAGATCTTTATTTTAGAAGTGTAACAATGACCAGTATTCCTGGGCTTAATGAACAAAGAAGATTGACCTCAGTTACAAACATCCAAATGGAGATTGTGGAGCCTGCAGGAGTGACACTATTAGAAAGAATACGGGGTGCCGCTATCAACAACGGTTATCTGGATCACTTAGATGCGCCATATTTGCTGACAGTTGATTTCAAAGGATTCGATGAGCTTGGACAAGTTGCTAGTGACAAACAGGCCAAGGTGATGAAGCGTGTTATACCAGTAAAGATTGTAGACATGCAATTAGATGTTAACCAAGCAGGTACTGTATACGATGTAAAGGCCATCCCCTACAATGAGTTTGGATTTGTTAACACTTACAACTACACAAGGACGTCAGGCTCACTCTTTCCAGTTGGAAAAAAATTAAAAGATGTCGTTGTAGCTCTTGAAGAAGTGTTAAACAAGCAAACGGAGGACGAAAAAGATCAAGGACTTGTGGCGCTGGCCGACACCTATCAGATTGCTATCCATCCTGATCTTAAACCAGAACAAGAGACTACAATCACAACCATAGATCAGACCGGCATGTTCAGCCAAGCAGTGGACACGGGAGATGTTCCTGTAGAATATATGAAAATAAGTTCTGGCTTTGCAATCACCAAGATACTGGAAGAAATCATGAAAGGTCATCCAGATTTCTCAGACAAAAAATTCGAGGAGTTCAAGGAAAAGTGTGCTACGAAGTTGAGTGGCGCTCAGCGACAAGGTGGCGCCCAGGGCGTGTTAAAGGCCACACAGGCGGAAGAATTTTATTTTAAATATTTCAAAATAAGAACTAGTGTCGTGCCACAGGATGGTGAATTCGACACTACTAGAGCAACCAATAGGAAAGTAATAACATACACAGTTGAACCATACAAAGTTCATGCATATTCATTAGCTATTCCGGGAGTAAGCACGGGTCAAAATTTTAAAAGTTTTGTGTTTAAAACTTACAATTATATATTCACCGGCGAGAACATAGACATATTGGATCTCAATATAAATTATCGAGTAGCATACTTCCAAAGTAGGCTCAAGGATTTTGAGGCAACAGACAAAAAGAAGAACAAGATAGAAAATGTCTCCGTGACGCGAACAGGAAACACAACGGCAAAAGACATTTATGGTGATGGCAATCTGGTTACAAAATCAGAGGTTGGCGTTGCAAAGTCAGAGGGAACAGGAAAAACAGGTGGAACGCCAAAAGAGCTAGATGTGTTCCTAGACAGTTTAACACACCCAATGGCAGACATGGTGAACATTAGATTAGAAATACTTGGCGACCCTGCATGGATCAGCCAGTCGCAGTTCATTCCGTTGAACGCCAAAAATTTTACAACAGGTAAAGGAATCTTTGAAGACACAGACATCGACTACTGGAGAGCCAACAGAGGCAGGATATGGAATGACCAGTTGCGTTGCTACAACACTGACGTAGCAGAGCCAATAATTCTTCTTAACTTCCGTATGCCTACGGACTTGGATGACAAAAGAGGCGTGTATGAATTACAGTCAAACCAGAGTGCAGAGTTCAGTGGTCTGTACAGGGTAATCAGTGTGGAACATAATTTTACTGACGGCAGATTTACCAACGTATTGAACTTAACAAGATTCAACAATCAAGGAGTGATTATTTCTGATCCCGTTCCTACCAGCAATGTTACATCAAAAGACGGAGGAGAATCACAGATTCTGTCAAGCAACGAGGCATACAGACTTTTTCTATCCAAAAACCCTTTCGCCAAGCAGTTTGACAACTTAACTAGTATAGGGAAGAAATTTGTAAATCTTGCCTCTAAAATAAAAGGATTTTTAAGCTAATGTCGTTACGTGATTATCTAAAAGGACATGTGTCAACTGCCCAGGCGCCGGGAGGGGACAAATCCTGGACCGGACTAAATCCTGGACCATATCTGGGCATTGTTAAAGGAAACAAAGACCCTGCAAGGATGGGCAGACTAAGGGTGTTTATTCCAACCTTGGCTAAAACTGCGGACCCGATAGAAAGCCAATTAATCACCTGTGAGTATCTCGCACCATTCTACGGTACAAAAGGAGAAAGGCACACAAGAGGTGCCGGTGTGGACTTTGCAGACTCTCAACACTCATATGGTTTTTGGGCGGTGCCACCTGATTTAGAGACCAAGGTTCTAGTAATATTTGCGGAAGGAAAATTAGAACAGGCCTATTGGATAGGTTGTGTACAGGATCCCTACACAAATCACATGATGCCTGGCATAGGATCAAGCACAAACACAAATGACGCCTTAGACGGAGCGTTCGAAGGAAGCGACGCTGGTTTTCAAACCAGTAAAAAGTCAACCTATGGAACAGATAATGTTCCTTCTGGAGAACTAAACAGGAACAGGGCAGGCGCTCTACAAAATAATAATTACGATTCCATACCTAAACCAATACACCCATTGGCTGATGTGTTACTACAGCAGGGCCTTAGTGCAGATGACGTAAGGGGAAACACCTCCAGTTCAGCACGAAGAGAAACGCCAAGCCAAGTCTTTGGTATCAGCACACCTGGTCGAAAAGACACTAGAACACCAAAAGTGGCAGTTGGTGCAAGAGATTCGAAAGCTAAGGACCATGTTACGAGGAAAATAGGTCATACTTTTGTGATGGATGATGGAGATGTAGACGGAGACAATCAGTTAACAAGACTTAGAACAGCGTCAGGACATCAGTTGCTGATGCATGACACAGAGGGAGTGGTGTATCTTGCAAACGGTTCAGGTAAGGCTTTTATTGAAATGGAAAAAAATGGAAAGATTAACATCTACTCTGACAGAGGCATCGCAATCAGATCAGAGGGAGACTTTAACTTACATTCCGATAAGAATATTAATTTCCACGCTAAAGAAAAAATAAACTTCACGGCGGAAAAAAATGTGGTATTGAATGCTGAGAAATATGTTTACGTGATGGGCGAGTCGGGCATTCTCAGTGCATCACAGAAAGGAAGTGTCAGACACTACGGAAAGGATGGTATAACGTCATTCACAGATGGCACACAATTACATGGCGCCAAAAAGAGAATAGATCTCGCAGGATCAGAGGTACACTTCAACACAACAAATCCCAAATCAATTTGGGGACCAAGCTGGCTGAAACCGTCTTCTACAAAAGTTGATTTAGAACCTGTTAAGGCAGAAGACATAGTGGCCCAACAACCATTGAAAAACGGAAAGCCGAATACTACTAAAATAGAGACGACAGTAAATGACAGCAAAACAAACAGGGTAACAAGTGCATTTGTAACACATGAACCTTATGATCGAACAGCATCAAAAGGCAGAGATAAGGACGATATAGCATAGAGTAAATACAGCATATGGCATACGGAAGTTCAGGATCAGGATCATCAGGCGGAGGAGCCACAAACCAAAGCATAACCTTCAAAGGTTTTAGCTCCCGTGCGGATAAGAAGAATTTTAAGCTGTATGACTTTGAAGTGGCCAAGCAAGGGCTGATTAATAGATTAAGTGTACGTAAAGGTGAAAGGGTTGAGAATCCAGTGTTTGGGACAATTATATACGATGCAATCTTTGAACCATTTACGGAAGCACTAAAAGACCATATTATTGAGGATGTAACAGAAAATCTTAACGCTGATCCGAGGATCTCCACAGAGGAAATTTTGGTAACGGAAGCGGACAAAGGCATAGCGATACAGGCAACTATCACCTATGTGCCACTGAATATCACTGAAAAACTAAGTTTTAATTTCGACGAAAACTCACTATTGCGTCTATCTTAATATACGCATATTTCCTAACATATAAATACGGTTGTATATACAATGGCCACAACAGATAGACAGAACAGATTACTTGTAGCGGAAGATTGGAGAAAGATCTACCAGGCGTTCCAGCAGGCGGATTTCAAATCTTATGATTTTGAAACACTTAGAAGGACGATGGTGGCCTATCTAAGAGAAAATTATCCAGATGATTTCAATGACTTTGTTGAGAGCTCTGAGTACGTTGCACTGATTGATCTGATTGCATACATCTCACAGGCACTGTCGTTTAGGGTTGACCTCAATGCAAGAGAAAACTTCCTTGAGACAGCTGAGAGAAGAAACTCGGTTCTAAGGTTGGCACGATTAATAAATTACAACGCTAAAAGAAACAAAGCGGCAACAGGACTACTTAAAATAGATTCCATATCAACCAGCCAAGATGTGTTAGATAGCACAGGAACTAACCTTGCAAATCAAAATATCATTTGGAACGATTCTGCAAATGCCAATTACAGAGAGCAGTTTACCACTATACTAAACGCCGCAAACCAAACAGGCCAACTTTTTGGAAATCCAAGAGAGTCAGGAAAGATTGGCGGAATAGATACCGAAGTTTACACTCTAAGTTCAAATCAGTTGGATCTTCCAATTTTCAAATTTCAAAGTGCAGTCGGTGGAGTAACAAGACAGTTTGAGATAATTCCAAGCACCATTACAGATTCTGCTTCGATATACGAATCATCTCCGGTGCCAGGCACAGGTTTAACATACACATATAGATCCGATGGCAGTGGTGATAGTTCAAACAACACAGGTTTCTTTTTTCTCTTCAAGCAAGGAAGATTAGAAAGTCAGGATTTTACGGTAGACAGCTCCGTTACAAATTTTGTTAAAAGTTTTGCAACATCAAATATTAATGACACAGATGTTTATCTTTATAAGCTAGATCAATTTGGTCAGATAGCAGAAGCGTGGAGCAAGGTCCCTTCATTGTCCGGAAATAATGCAATTTATAACTCTCTATCGAAGGCAGAGAGAAACGTGTACAATGTTGTAACCAAAGCCAATGATGCAATAGATCTTGTGTTTGGTGACGGAAACTTTGCTAATATTCCTTTGGGAAATTTTAGATTGTACTACAGAATAAGTGACAATGCAAAATATGGAATACAATCATCCGACATGCAAGATGTTCAGTTGACAGTGCCGTACACAGATGCCAATGGTGCACAGCAAACATTATCTTTGAGTCTGAGCCTTAAATCATCAGTCTACAATGCGGCGGCAACAGAAAGCAATGATTCAATAAAAGAAAAAGCGTCTCAGGTTTACTATTCACAAAACAGAATGATTACAGCTGAAGATTATCAGGTAGTTCCTCTGTCAGCGTCACAGGAAATTGTAAAGGTTAGATCTGTCAACAGATCAGCATCGGGTATCTCAAGGGCAAAAGAAATTTTAGATCCGACAGGTGCCTACTCGAATGTTAGCACTTTCGCTGAAGACGGAATACTATATAGAGAAGAATCAACACAACAGTTCACTTTTAATTTCAACAATCGATCAGATATACAATCCACAATCGACACTTCTGTTGAAGCAAAATTAAAACAAGCATATGCTAGGCATTTTTATTACTTCAAATACGCGACCAAGGATGTAAGTGGGCTTACAACAACTTGGAATTCCACAACCACAGCGACAAATACTAATACTGGCTTTTTTACATCTGGTGGCGCTTTAGTAATAGGTGACTCGGCCACTTCAAATCTGAAATACGCTAAGCCTGGCGCATTGGTTAAGTTTACGTCTCCTGACACCAGAGAATTTTTGAATAACACTTTAGTGACTGCAGGCACAGACAATGCAGAAGATAGAATTTGGGCAAAGATCGGAGCAGTAGTGTTGGATGGTGCTAACGGTGGAAAAGGAAACTTAGAAACAGGTGTTGGACCAGTCACATTAAACAATATTATTCCAGACGGTTCGGTTATCAATGCAATCATTCCAAATCTTACTACTTCATTTCCAACCACTCTTGAGAAAGACATCATAGACAGAGTAGAAGCATATGAAGAGTTTGGATTACGTTACGATGTAGACAGCGAAGAATGGAAAGTTATAACATCAACTAATCTTTCTACAAGTGCTGTCTTTAGCCTGGCAAATACAGGAAGTACAACCGGCACAAACGCTGACGCCAGTTGGTGGTTTAAATTTACCAACGATGGAAACACTTACACAGTCCAATTTAGGAAATTAGATTACATTTTTGAATCCGAATCTCAGAACAAATTTCATTATGATGTTGAAGAAAGAATTTATGATTATAAAACTGGTAAAAGTGTTAAGGATTCTGTCAAAATATTAAAAACAAATAGTTTAGTGTCCACAGGCAACAGCGTAGGTTATCCTATCACCTGGCAAGTTGTTGACACAGTCTCTGAATCTGATGGCTTCCAAGACAACAGGAAAGTCAAAGTAGGATTTTTCGATCAGGACGACGATGGAGTGGTAGACAATCCAGAACTATTTGATATCATAGTTGAACCAACACTATCAGTATCGACTAAGTTTGTGTTTTTTGAGAAATACATATCTTATGATAATATAGAAAGATTTAGACCATATGCGGCTACAAACTTTGTAGTTTCCGAAAAAGAAGCTGACATAACACTATCAAGTTCAACGTACAGCAACAATCAATTATTTTATTTTTACTCATCGGATGAAGATGTAATCAAAAAATATGATAGCACAACTAATACACTAACGACAACTACAGACTACATTGCTAGGCGGGGAAGAAGTTCTCTTGATTTTCAATACAAGCATCATGCCGGACAGGAGACAAGGATTGATCCAAGTGTATCAAATATTGTTGACGTATACATGTTAGAAAGAACTTATGACAACCTATATAGGATATACCTACAAGATGGCGGGACAGAACCATCAACATCAACTTCTGATCAATTAAGAATCAATTATGGCGGTATTTTAAATCCATTAAAATCACTATCAGACCAAATAGTTTATCATCCTGTAAAATATAAAGTGTTATTTGGATCCACAGCCAATGAACAATTACAAGCAACATTTAAGGTTGTGAAAAATGCAAAAACAAATGTATCTGATGCAGTGATTAAAACTAGAGTGATCGCCGCTATAAATGAATTTTTTGCACTTGATAATTGGGATTTTGGAGACAGTTTTTATTTTACAGAATTAGCCGCTTACGTTCACAACGTATTAGCACCTGATCTTTTGACAGTAGTCATAGTACCTAACCAGACAGGACAAAGTTTTGGGTCTTTGTTCCAGCTTAATTCCGCGGCAGACGAAATTTTCATCAGTGGGGCCACCGTTGATGATGTGTCAATAATAACAGCACTTGGAGCCAATCAATTGACAGCTTCAGGGTCTGTGGTCACATCTATATCAACTGCCACGACAAACACCACAACAGGATCAGCAGTGTCAGGCTCTACTACAACAGGTTCCGGATCAACATCAAGTTCCGGCAGTAGTGGATCAGGATACTAATGGCAGATAACACAACAAACTCATCGACTAATAACGAAGTTGTTAAACAAGGAGACAACGAGTACAGAAGAACTGTGCAACATCTCCCTGCCTTCTTCAGGACTGATAGCAATCAAAGATTTCTCGCAAGTACATTGGATCCTTTGGTACAAAGAGGATCGCTTGATCGACTTGATGGATTTATAGGTAGGCAAGATGCCTACACAAGGAATGTTAATGACAGATATCTAATGGCCACCAGCAGAGACAGGATGGCGTACCAGCTTGAGCCAGCGGTAACTTACACAGACAAAGATACAACAAGTATAAATCCAGAAGATCAAGTAAAATTCACAGGGACCTATGATGACTACATAAATCAGATCAAGTATCTCGGAGGTAATGTTGACAATCATGATAGATTAAACAAAGAGACTGTATACAGTTGGAACCCTGCCATAGACTATGACAAACTTGTCAATTATAGGGAGTACTATTGGTATCCCGACGGTCCAGGATCAATTGAAATAGACGCAGTCGGACCATCAGCGGTGGTGGAGTATTCTGTCAAAAATAACGCCCAAGCGGCGTACGAGTTTACACACAGGGAAAATGTTAATAACCCTACCTTGATATTGTATAGAGGCAACACCTATAAGTTTAATGTTAACGCCAAGGGTCATCCTTTCTACATAATGACCGAGCCCTATAATAATCAAGTTGCGGAGGACGGTTCAACGTCAACATTGTTCAGCACAGGGGTAACAAACAATGGTGCAGATTACGGAACGGTAACTTTTACGGTTCCAACCACAGGCGCACCTGACACTTTATATTATCAGTGTGGCAATCATAATGCCATGTATGGACTTTTACAGATAAGGGATATCACAAGCACTGTCCAGATCAATCCTGAAGATGATATAATCGGCACAAGAAATTACAGTCTGAGAACATTAGATCTTTCAAACGGAATGAAAATTAAATTTACAAACTCAAAAGTTCCTAGTGCATACCAAAATAAAGAATATTACGTAGAGGGCGTTGGTGAGGCTATCACACTTACCGATGTTGAAAACCTTATCACGCCTGGAGCTTACGCAACAGAGACAACAATACTTTATGACACAGTTGCATACGACTCAAGACCTTATGCCAAGGCCTACTACATTCCTGAGACCTTAGATTACATAACAATAAAAAGAGATTCGCGAGATCAGAACGCTTGGAGTAGATACAATAGATGGTTCCATAGATCAGTAATTGAGGAAACTGCAAGGATAGGTGGTTTCACAGCAACGTTTGATGATGCGGCACGTGCCAAAAGGCCGATCATAGAATTTGACTCTGGACTTGCACTTTATAATCATGGCACAGTTGCAAAGACATCTGTCACTGTGTATGACACAGTAACCAAGGACGCATTCAGTGATGTTGTAAGGCAAACAGGTTACATAATCGATGGAATAACATTGGCAGAGGGTATGAGAGTTATCTTTGCCGCAGACACTGATCCAACGGTAAAAAACAAGATATACAAAGTAAGTTTTGTTGCCGGTGGCGACAGCACACTTGGAATATCGTTGACACTAGAATCTGACGGTGTTCCCACAGCAAATGACAGCGTGTTCATAGAATTTGGCACAACAAATCAAGGTAAGACTTTCTATTTTGACAGCACAACTACAGCATGGAAAGAAGCACAGCAAAAGACCGCAGTCAATCAACAACCGCTTTTTGGCATGTTTGACAATGACCATGTGTCATTCGATGATGCTACGACCTATCCAAACTCGACATTTGAGGGGGCCAAAGTTTTTGAATTTGCAACGTCTGACACAGCCACAGAAGACACAGTTCTAGGTATCAAGGTGAAATACAACACAATTAATAACATAGGTGATATTGTGTTTGAATCAGATCACACCGCTGGAAGCTTCACATACAAAAGTGGAACAACAACTGTAACCAAAAAACTTGGTGAAGGACATTTGCACTATACCACAGGACGTGCAACGCACAACTCTAGAAGTTCTTGGATAAAGAGAACAAGTGAAAGTAAACAGAGGGTAGTGAGGACTTCCATAGTTGATGCATCAGAGAAGAAGCTTTTCCCAATAGACTTCTTCAAGAATTCAGCTTCTCTTTCTGACCTAGAAGTATCGGTAGTAGTAAACGGCACAAGAAAAACATTGGCCACTGATTACACTTTGGTTGACGGCACAACAAACAGATATGTTAAGTTCAACAAAGACCTTGAAGTTAATGACCAGATCAGAATCGCAGGGTACAGCAGTGCCGACAAAGTTAGTGATAAAGGCATATATGAAGTACCTCAAAATTTGTCAACAAATAGTTTAAATGAGCAGTTGGGCACTTTTACATTTGGACAAATATTAAACCACGTTCGAGACATCCTGGACAGAAACCAAGATGTAACTGGGTCAATACCTGGTGTCTCTAATTTAAGGGACAAGCCAGATGCTAGATTAAAAGGTGGCAGTATTCACCAACATGAGGCGCCTTTACTGCCTGCATTTTTTAATCTGATTGATCAAGAAGCCAATGCAATCACGGCAATAGATTATGTAAATCAAGAATACGAGAAATGGTACAATTCCTTTTTAACACACGCCACAGGCACTGCCTATGAGGGTGTGGCCGCTGACAGGGTAGATGAAATAATTTCAGCAATTACTCCAGGGAGAGATAGCAGTTTCCCATTCTTCTATGAGGACATGATCGGTTATGGTGAAAATGTTTCAACAAGGTCATACACAGTGTTGGGTTCCTCGCAGACAGATTATGCCCTAAACTCACAGCATGATATTACAAAGCCTAGCAATAGGGCAGTGTATGTGTACCTAAACGGTTCTCAGTTGATACTAGGCACCGATTACACTTTCAGCACAACAGATGATTCGGTCAGCATATCCAAAACCCTAGCGGAAGGCGATAAAATTGTAATTAAAGATTATGAAGATACCACAGGAAGTTACTTTCCACCATCACCTACAAAACTAGGTATGTATCCAAAATATAAACCAGAATCATTCACAGACACCACGTTCATCACGGACACGCTGGTGATCAGGAAACATGACGGATCGATTATAAAAGCATATGGAGACGAACGTGATGACTTGATATTAGAA
>CENP01031966.1_pt1 | contig 14178 bp, 14 predicted proteins | sample 361281 | NCBI WGS metagenome assembly CENP01 (sample SAMEA2591122, study PRJEB7988) | marine metagenome | biome: marine biome (ENVO:00000447); feature: deep chlorophyll maximum layer (ENVO:xxxxxxxx); material: saline water (ENVO:00002010), including plankton (ENVO:xxxxxxxx) | depth 70 m
GTAACAATGTGGAATGTTGCAGTAGAAAGACAAATAAGAGTAAAGGGACGTGACGCTGAAAAATTTGTTAATTATGTAATTACAAGAGATGCTACTAAAATCTCACCAATGCGTGCAAGATACGTAATTTTGTGCAACTATAAGGGTGGTGTTTTAAATGACCCAATACTTTTAAGAATATCTAAAGACGAATTTTGGTTTAGTTTATCAGACAGTGATATCGGACTTTATTTGCAAGGAGTAAATGCAAACAAAAAGTTTAAATGTGAAATTGATGAAATAGATTCTTGTCCTGTTCAAATACAGGGGCCAAAAGCATTGGCGTTAATGAAAGATCTTATAGGGAGACAAGTTAAATTAGATAATATGCCATACTACGGTTTAGCAAAAGCGAAAGTTGGTGGTAGACCATGCATAATTTCTCAAACTGGTTTTTCAGGTGAAGCTGGATATGAAATATATTTATATAATGCAACTAAGTATGCTGATGATATGTGGAATGCAGTATTAAAAGCTGGTAAAAAACATAAATTAAGAGTTATTGCACCAGCACACCATAGAAGAATTCAAGCTGGTATTCTCTCATGGGGTCAGGATTTAGATCATGAGCATAATCCTTTTCAATGTAATCTTGGATATCAAGTTTCATTATCTGGTAAAGGTGAGTGGAAGAAAAAAGCAAATTACGTTGGAAAAGATGCACTTGAAAAAATGGGAAAAAAATTAAAAGCTGGAAAGAAACCTTATAAGTTACAGCTGGTTGGTTTGGAATTAGGAGGAAAACCAATTAAAGAATATGCACCAGATTTTTGGTTAATTTCTAAAGCTAGTGGTGGAAAACCAGTCGGATTTATAACTTCTCCATGGTATCATCCTGAAAAAGGAACCAATATTGCTATGGGATATGTTCCATATGATGGTACTAAAAATCATAATGGATTTCCAAAAGGAAAAGTTGGCTCAAAATATAAAGTACATCTACCAAAGAAATATTCTATTAAACCAGGTAAACCTGTAGATGCGGTAGTTGTAGATATTCCATTTACAGACTCACACCACGCAAATACTAGAGAAGTAGTCAAAGGTTAAATCATTATTTGAGGAGCGGATATACCGCTCCTCATTTTAAATTATGTTTGCAGTATTTTTAGATATAGTTTTCAGATCTTTAAAGTTAGATAAAGCTCTTTATTCAGATAACAAATATTTTGGTGAAGCAGCTATATATTTTGCCGGTTTGATTATGATCTTAGAAGGTGTTGCGGGGGCAATAGCTGCTAATAGCATAGTCAAGACATCAATAGGTCTATCTGGACTTACTGCAATTCTAACATGGTTTGTCTGGGCTTTATTAATTTTTGTAATTGGAGTTAAATTATTTCCGGATAAAAATAGTAAAATTCCATTTAAAAAAATTTTAATCGGGGTTGGTTATGCCCATGCGCCTGGATTAATTAGATTTTTTGCGGTAACACCTGATTTAGTATTACCAGTAATATTTTTAACCCAGTTTTGGATTTTTGCATCACTGATTATATCAACAAAACATGTTTTAGGGCTTAAATCTAATCTTAAGTCTTTTGGGATAATTTTTTTAGCATTTTTAATTATCGCGTTTTTATCAGTCTCATTTGTAATTAGTAGAATGAACGCATTACCAATAAGTACGATAAGTTAAATTGGGAAGATAGTTTTTGAAACTCGACAAGACTTACAAATTTTAAAACCTGTTAAGATTAGATTTTCTCTTACACTTTCATCTATTTTCTTACATTCTTCACATTTATCATCAATATCTTCTAAATTTAATTTTTGCTCCTCAGTCATTATCAGTTAATCCTGCGCCTGCTGCTGATTTCTTTAATTGCTCAGATTCTTCTACAAATGTTCCTTCTGATAATTCGTATAGTTCTTGCCATTCATTTTCACTAAAAGTATTTTTATTTTCAATGAATTTGACTTTTATTATTTTGGCAAGCTCAATAATGTCTCCACTTAAAAAATTAGAATAAATAGATTGGTTAAAGTTTAAAAGAAATTCTTTTCCATCAATATTTAAGAAGATACGTTTACCAATTATTTCCGTAGACCTACTTAGAAAAGGTATAAATAACAAGGGATACGACATATTTTCAAAACCAACCTCGTCCATTTTTTCTAAATTAGTTATCTGATCTAAGAAATTTATACCTGCTATTATTGGACAGTACGCAATATTAGAAGAGTTTATTTTTGAAATTAAACTTATTTTTTGGAATTGTTTTTGTCTATAGATTTTAAAATATGCATTTAAGTTTTTTAAGCCCGGAAGACCAAACATTTCTAGTAACCTTATGTTTTTTCCAAGTTCCTCAGCTATGCCCCAATCAAAACCAACACTTTTTGAAGCTCTTTTAACAGTCGTATCTATCTCGCTAAAGCTTTTCATTAATTAATTGAATTATACACCCAATGGTCATTTGTTGTTTTAAGTTCATTTGGTAAAGGTGCTCCCTGGAACATGCAAATCCTTAACCATTTGTCTGAACGTGGATCAAATTTAACAGCACCAAAAAAAGAAAGTTTTAGTCTTAACATATCTATAGGCATTAGTTTAGAACCTATAGTGTTATCTTGTATCTCAGCATATGGGAATTTTTCTGTTATAAAAGCTCTTCTAATTACATGCCTTAGATCATTGTTATTCATTAAAAATTTACCAATAGTTAGACTATTTTTTTCGTTTGAAATTCTTTGATATAATTGACAAATATCCCTTGCTATAGCAAGTGGTTGTTCCAGTTCTGAACCATTATCTTTAAATCTGTTCGCAAGTCTAGGTTCTTCTTTATTTTTCGAAATAAACCAAAAATTCTGGTTGTTTTCTTTTTGTGTGAAATCTATTTTAAGAATATCTGTGTAATTTAATTCTAAAATATTCCTTAAATCTGAAATAGTTTTATTTATAGGAATTGTAAAATATATATCTTCATCTGCGCTCATAGTTTTAATTAATGGACTTACTATCTTTTCATATGGTTCCATTATTACAGAGACCATAAACTCCAAACATTCAGAACCTAAGCTTTTTTTAGCCCAGATATATAAATCATTATAGGAAAATTCTTTTTTATAATCAAATCTTGTCAAAAAATATTGAATTAAAAGATCTAAATCTTTTTTTAAATGATTTATTTTTGACAATTGATAGTCACTTTCAGTATTCCAGTTTTCAATATTTTTTTGTGAACTTTTTAGACAATTAATTATGAGATCTACATCGGTTTGATTGATTTTTTTTATTTGTCTTATTTTTTTTAATGCAACTTCTCTAGCCATTATCCAATTATTTAATAAAAGAGGATGATTTACTATAAATGGCGCCATTCCTAAACCAGTAGAATTACCAATTCCTAAATTTCTTGATATTTCAGGATTTAAAGATACAGCTTTTTTAGGATTTTTACTTTTTGCAATATGATTTACTTGGTCAAAAGTAAATTGTCTAACAAGATAAACTAGCATCATTTCTAATCTAAATGGGCCATAAATTTCCTCTCTATTTTTAATTCTAAATCTGTCAGCTAATCCAAATTTTCCAGATCCATAGACAGCTGTTGTCCTATAGAGATAACCAACTTTTGCTAATTTATTTTTATCAGGTTGTTGTCCATTTGAAAGACATTCGGCTACATAATTAAAAATTCTCACTGATTTATTTGCTCTAGATAAAGTAAGTTCCTTATATGACATTCTGCCAACTTCTTGCTTAGGAACATTTTTTTTTAATCTTTCAATATCTTGTTTTGTTGGAATTCCATCGAATAAAGTAAAGGCAGCATCCCACTTAGTAGCTATTACTCTATCTGATCTTTCTTGATCAGTTATTTTGTTAGCAAAACATATAAGAGAATAAATTCTTTTTTTTTTTCTAAAAGAATAAACTACAATGCCAAAACCATTTTCATCAAGTTCTAATAAATCTCTTTTATATTCCCAGTTTTTAAATTCCCGTAAAAATGATCTTAAAAAAGATAATTTAGATTGATGGAACGAGCCAAGTCTTGATAATTTCATTACTTCTTTCGGATCTCTTAGCTGTACTTCCATTAATTTATTCCTTTGTAAAAATTAAACCAATTATTTCCTAATATTTTATTTATTTCTTCTTCGCTAAATCCAACTTTTTTAAAGCCATTTTCTAAATTTTTGAAACCTCTTGCATCACGAAACCAATCTGGTTGTTCTGGAAAGCCAGGCTTGGATTTATTGCCTTCGCCAAAATTTTTTTGCTTAGCCCATGTGCCATTTCTCATCCACTCTACAACAGTATCTGGCTGGTAAAGGCATAAGTCCGAACCAATTCCAACATTATTTATTCCCATAATATCCACTGTCTGTGCTGTCATTTCGCAAAAGCTATCTAGTTTACAGTTTGTTCCATTTTTTAAATGATGAGGATATAAAGAAAGACCCAACATACCTTTACTTTCGGCTAATGTTTTTAATAGATTTTTTGATTTATTCCTATTTGCACTATGCCAAAAAGCTGGGTTAGCATGAGTTATTGCAATAGGTTTTTCACTAATTTCAATGGCATCAAGAGTACTTTTTTCGGCTGAATGTGACATGTCAACCACAATTCCAATTTTATTCATTTCTTTTATTGCTTCTCTTCCGAAGTTGGTAACGCCACTATCATATTTTTCGTAACATCCAGTAGCTAACAAAGATTGATTATTATATGTTAGTTGCATAAATCTACATCCATGTTCATGTACTTTTTCTATTAAGCCAATATCATCTTCGATCGGCGAACAATTTTGAAAACCAAAAAAAATAGCTGTTTTTTCTTCTTTATGAGCTTTTTCGATATCGTTAAAGTTTTTTCCAAGAAAAATCAAATCAGAATTATTTTTAAAATGATCATCCCATTCTTTTAATCTTTTAAGAAATTCATCATAATCTTCATGATAGACAACTGTAACATGTACTGCATCTAAACCTGCCTGCCTGTTGATTTCAAATACTTCTCTAGACCACTTGCAATATTGAAGATTATCAATTTTATAATTCATATAATAAATATATATTAGTGTTAAAATTTTTGATATGAAATATATAAATGCCAAATAAAAACAATCATAAAGTAGCTATAGTAATGGGTAGTCAATCAGATTACTCAACGATGAGATATACAGTTAATGTACTTAAGATACTCAAAATTAAACATGAAACTAAAATTGTCTCAGCACATAGAACCCCAAATCGAATGTTTGAATTTGCAAAAAAAGCAGAAAAAAATAATATTTCAGTAATTATTGCAGGAGCTGGCGGATCAGCTCATTTGCCAGGAATGATTGCTGCCCTAACAAGAATACCAGTAATTGGTGTTCCAATAGAAAGTAAAAAATTAAAGGGCCTAGATAGCCTTCTTTCAATTGCGCAAATGCCAAAAGGAATACCGGTTGGAACAGTTGCTATTGGAGTAGATGGAGCAATTAATGCAGCTTTATTGTCAGCATCAATATTATCTGTTAGCGATACATCAATAAGAAAAAATCTTGAAAATTGGCGAAATAAACAAACTAGATCTGTAAAAAAAACACCACGTTAAATGAGTAAATTAAATCTTGGAATTTTAGGTGGTGGTCAATTAGGCAGTATGCTCGCAACCGCAGCAAAGAAACTTGATATAAATACAATAATTTATTGCGATGATAAAGATGCTCCAGCACAAAAATTTTCAGATAATTTTTTATTTGGTAATTATAACGATGAAAATAAAATTTCAGAATTTATAAACAAAATAGACGTTGTAACTTTTGAATTTGAAAATATACCTTTTGATACTCTTGAGTTTATTAATAAACATAAACAAGTTTTACCAAAACCAAACATAAATCAAGTTATTCAAAATAGATTTCTTGAAAAAAAATTTGTAAATAGTCTTAACATCAAAACAACTGATTATGTAATGGTGAAAAATCTACAAGACTTACACAACAATGTAAATTTTTTACCTGGTATTTTGAAAACTACTACCTTAGGATACGATGGCAAAGGTCAATTCAAGTTAAATAGTAAAAATGATATTGAAAAACTTAAAATTGATTTTGATAAGGAATATATTCTAGAAAAGGTAGTGAATCTAAAAAAAGAAATTTCTGTTATTATTACAAGGTTTAAAAATCAAACCTATGAGATTTATGAACCCATTGAAAATATTCATGAGGATCAAATACTTAAATTTTCTGAAATACCAGCAAATATTAATGAAAATGTTTTAAACTTATCTACCGAATGGGCTAAAAAGATATCAGAGGAATTAGATTACATAGGTACACTATGTGTAGAATACTTTATTGATGAAAAGAATAATATTTATGTTAATGAAATCGCTCCACGAGTACATAACTCTGGACACTTAACAATTAACTCTCACAATATAAGTCAATTTGAAAATCATATTAGGGCAGTATGTGGCATGAATAAAATAGAAACAAAAAAAAAATTTAATGCAAAAATGATAAATTTAATTGGTGATGATATTACTAAATATCGAAATAAGAAAATTCAAGAAAATGAGTTTTTTTTCGACTACCTAAAAAAAGAAATAAAACCTAAAAGAAAGATGGGTCATTTCACTACAATTTTTAAATAGTAGAAATGAAAAAATTTATAATTTTATTTATTATTTTTTTTCACTATAATTCATTTACTTTTTCTATGACAAATAAACCTTATCATCATTTAGAAGATGGTCGATTCAGAAACCCAGAAGGTTCCCCTGTGCGAAGCGAAAATATAAAGTGGTCGTATAGTACTTTTAATAAAGAGAAAAAAAAAATAGATATGACTGTTCCTGAAGAGCATGTAATAAAAAAAGATAAAGTTTTAAAAAAATTTAATAGTATTAAAGATGAAGACTATATTGGCTGGATCGGTCACGCAACATTTTTAATTAAGCTGGGTGACACAACTATTATAACAGATCCTGTTTTCTCAAAAAATGCTGGCCCTTTAATATTTGGTCCTAAAAGATATACAGATCCTGCACTAAGTTTAAACGAATTGCCAAAGATTGATTTATTTTTATTAACTCATAATCACTATGATCATCAAGATATGAATACTATAAGAAAATTTCCATATAAAGATACAAAAGTTCTAACAGCGCTTAAGCTTGGAAAATATTTTAAAAAAAATCATTTTAAAAATGTAGAGGAGCTTGACTGGTATCAAGAGGTAAAAGTAAATGATATTAAAATTACTTTTTTACCAGCAGTACATTGGTCAAAAAGAAGTTTAACTGATACAAATAAGACTTTGTGGGGAAGTTTTTTAATAGAATACAAAGGAAAAAAAATATTTTTTGCATGTGATACTGGTTATGGTGGAATTTACAAAACAATTGGTGAAAATTTTGGACCCATCGACTTAACAATGATTAATATTGGTGCATATGATTTTAGACCAATGTTTGAAAAATCAATATATCATACATCACCTGAAGAAGCTTTACAGGTAGCTAGAGACCTAAGGAGTAAAAAAGTTTTAGGTACTCATTGGGGAACATTTGTTTTATCTTTAGAACCTATAATGGAACCTCCAAAAAGATTTAAAGATAACGCTGAAAATTTTGGTTTTAAAAAAGATGATGTATTAATTTTTAAAATTGGTGAATTTAATAAGATTAATGAAATATTAAACTAATTTAAATATTTAAATTCATATAACAAGAATTTGGATCTTCCTTATAATGAGCAAAAGGCTCACATTTTTTAAAACCAATCTTTTCAAAAAGTTTTCTTGCGGGTTTAAAGAAATCTCCAGACCCGGTTTCAATACTTAATTTATTTAATTTTAAATCTTTTGCTCGATCTATTAAATGTTTCAATATTTTTTCACCGTATCCTTTTTTTCTAAAATCGTTTGCAACTCTAATTGATTTGAACTCACCATGCGTTGGGCTTAAAAATTTAATGGCACCACAACCTACAAGAAGATTATTTTCCCAGATGCTCCAAAACTTAATACTAGTGTCCATTAAACCTGGTATATCTAATACATGAGCACTACCTTCAGGAGAAACAGATTTTAATTCCTTAAAGTGATTTAATAAAAGATTATTAACTTCAGTATTATCAAAATTTCCCTCTAAAGATTTCATATGAAATTAAAACATATATTATAATCGTCTTTTTAACCAAGATAATTCTTTAAATTAATATTTACTTATCTTTTGTTTGGATTGTAGATCTTACTGAATTTAGAAAAGCCTGGTGATTATTTTCTACTTCATATGGCTTAAGATTATAATGAATTTTTGATTTAGATGAATTTAGTTTGTTAATTTTTTCCTCTTTATAGTTTTCTAAGTTTCTTATAATTCTATTTGCATATTCTAAGGTGTTTTCACCAGTTGTATGTAATAAGGCCTGATTAACACTGATGCTCAAGCCAGCTTGGTAAATATTACCAGTACTTGCAACTGTATAAGCTGGACCAATAAAAGATACGGATGATTGAATACATCCATTTAAAGTGGTTAAAAGCAAAACGTACAACAAGTATTTTTTTATCATTGAACTGAAGGATTAATACTGATTCTTTATTTTTGAACAAGATAGATATGATAGTTATACAGATTAAGAAAAGTTAAATAGCTTTATAACCAAATTCAAGTGAGGCGTCTGTGACAGAATGATACAATGATTCTCCAAAACTTCTCAAACTCATTACTCTTACTGTTGCAGGTTGGTCGTTAACAAAATCTAAAGTTATGGCTATTCCATTGTAAATTGAATTTATTGATTGATTTTTATTTAATTCATTAAAATTTATTGGACAGCCTTTTTTTAATACTTCTTTTAAATTTTTCCCAGATAGCTCAATTATTGCTTTTGAGTGGGATAAATCAGTAATTGCAAATTCATTGTTAGATAAATTTTTACTTATTTCCTCAGATAATTTTTCTGAACTTGAAAATATAAACCAATTATTGGGCCCTATCCATAATATTCTCGTATCATTATTTCCAGAAACTTTTAAATCATCTGGGAAATTCAAATCAAATATTTTGTATTCTTTAATATTTGTTTTGCTTGTTTTATATTTTACTACTTGGAAAATCTTAAAGTTTTTTAATTCTTTTATAGTAATTATTTCATCAGAGTTCTTTCCCTCAAAATTACCAAAATTTCCTAGCTCATGAACATTATTCAAAGGTGATATACTTGTCATGATCGTACTCTTTCCCCTTTAGGATCAACATAATGAGATGATACAATTTCAACTGGGATTGTTTTATTTTTTAGTGGAGACATTGCGTATAATTTTGATCCAATCATATTTTTCCCATCTTTTAATATAGCAAGAGAAAATGGATTATTATGCTCAACACTCCAACAAGATGCTGAAATATGTCCTAATTTTAAAATTGGCATTTTTGCTTTAGGATCGTTTACAAGGTGTGATCCCTCTGGAATGCTAGTTTTTTTATCGAGTGGAACTACTCCAACAATTCTTTGTCTGTCTGTCTCATTAAATGCTTTTCTTAACAAAGATCTTTTACCAATGAAATCTTTCTTTTTGCTAACTAAACCATCTAATCCTGTATCATATGGAATTGTTCTTCCATCTAATTCTGATCCAGCAACATGCCCCATCTCTATTCTAAGAGTAGAAAGAGCTTCTGTTCCATAAGGTTGTAAATTAAAATCTTTTCCGTTTTCAATAATTTTTTCCCACATGAAGTTTCCATTATCAGATTCAACATTAACCTCATAAGCCAACTCGCCCGAGAATGAAATTCTAAATATTCTTGCTTTAACACCAAATAAATTTGCCTCTAAAAATCCCATAAACGGTAAAGCATCATTCGAAACGTCTATATCTGGAAAAATTTTTTGTAACAAATCCCTAGATTTTGGGCCAGCAATAGCTGCTCCAGCCCATTGCTCTGTTGATGATACTACATTTACATCAAGTTCAGGCCAAACAATTTGTAAATAATATTCTAAATGAGATAGAACGTTTGCCGCTTGCGCAGTTGTTGTAGTCATATGGTAATGATTTTCTGATATCCTTGTTGTTGTGCCATCATCCATTACAACGCCATCTTCTCTTAACATTACTCCGTATCTTGCTTTTCCAACAGGTAACTTAAGCCATGCATTGGTGTAAACTCTATTTAAAAATTCTGCAGAATCTTTTCCTTTCACATCTATTTTACCTAAAGTTGTAACATCACATACCCCAACATTTTTTCTAACATTTTCAGCTTCTCTTTTAGATGCCTCAAACAGACCTTCATTACCTTTTTTATAATATCTTGGTCTTAACCAAACTCCTGCATCAACAAAAACTGCATTATTTTTTTCATGCCAACTATGCATAGGAGATTTTCTAGTTGGTTTGGAATGTTTGCCTATCTCTCTTCCAACAATTGCCCCTATGGTAACAGGGGTATATGGTGGTCGAAATGTTGTGTGTCCTACAGCAGGCACTACTTTATTCTCGATATTTGAAACTAATTGTAATCCGTTTAAATTACTTGTTTTTCCTTGGTCTGTTGCCATTCCTAATGTTGTGTATCTTTTTACATGTTCAATTGATCTATAACCTTCTCTTAATGCTAACTCTATGTCAGATACAGCAACATCATTCTGAAAATCTAAAAATCTTTTATAGTTTTTACCATTCGGTAGAGGTACACACCAAAATTTATCATGTTTTGATTGCTGTTTTTCCGAAACTTGCGGTGATTGTAATTTATTATCTTGATTAGTTATTTCTTTTGATAATTCATAACCTTTTTGAAAAGATGTTTTTAAAGTTTCATCTAAAGTAAAAACTCCATTAGCTGAGCCTAGAGTAATTTCTTTTTGCTTTGATTTGTCTGGAACAAATGCATCGATATCTTCTATAAACTTAGTTTTACTACCTGATTGGGATGCTAAATGTATTGTCGGAGTCCAAAATCCTGAAACACAAATACAATCACATTTAATATTCGAGATATCAATTAGGTTTTCCTTGTTATCTGAAATCATTGCAATGTCGCATGATTTAACTTTCTTATAACCTTTTGCAGCTACTACTACATGAGAAAATTTTATCTCTATACCTAATGAAAGAGCTTCTTTTATAATCTCAGACTGTGGATTTTTTCTACTATCCAAAACAACAGGATTAATATTATTTTTTTTAAACTCTATTGCTGTTTCATATGCGCTGTCATTGTTTGTAAATATTACAGGTTTTTTTCCAACTAACACTCCATAAACTTTCATATATTCTTTAGCAGCAGAAGCTAGGACTACTCCTGGAGTATCATTATTGCCAAAAACAATTGGCCTTTCAATTGACCCTGAGGATATTACAACCTGTTTTGCTCGAATATACCACATTCTTTGTTTAGGAGTGTGTTTATCTGATTTTGGAAGATGATCAGTTATCCTTTCAGACATCACCAACATATTATGATCATAGTAACCAAATATTTGTGATCTGTTTTTTACAATCACATTTTCCATTCCTTTGAGTTCAGTAATTATATTGTCAGCCCAGTCTTTGCCGCTTTGATTTCCAATACTCACATCAGAAGTAAGTAAGCTTCCCCCGTATCTAGGCTTGTCTTCTGCCAAAATAACTCTTGCTCCATTTTTGGCTGCTGCGTACGCGCTTGCTAGTCCTGATGGACCTGACCCAGCAATTAGTAAATCACAATACTCGTATTTATGTTCATATTTCTCTTTATCATGCTTAGTTGATGCAGATCCAAAACCTGCTGCTTTTCTAATAAATGGCTCATAAATCTTGTACCAAAAGCTTTTTGGCCACATGAAAGTTTTATAATAAAAACCTGCTGGAAAGAAAATATTCAAAAAATTATTTATTGCTCCAATATCAAAGTTAACACTCGGCCAACAATTAACACTTTTTGCCTCTAAACCCTCAAACAATTCTTGTTCTGTGGCCCTAACATTCGGATCCGTTTCTCCATTTCTGCTTAGCTGGACTATTGCATATGGCTCATCCACACCTGCTCCAAAAAAACCTCTTGGTCTATGATATTTAAAGCTTCGCCCTACTAAATGAACTCCATTTGCAATTAATGCTGAGGCTAAAGTGTCCCCTTCGTAACCAAAATAATTTTTACCGTTAAATTTAAATGAAATTTTTTTATTTTTGTTAATTAAACCAGTGTTATCTAATCTAAAACTTTGTGTCATGTTTCCACTTTATCTTCTGATTTATAGGTATTAAAAATCTCATGCGTATTTGTATCTCTCAACACTTTAATCCATTGTCTACATCCTGATACATGGTGCCATAGTTCTAGGTGTTTGCCTCTTGGACTTTTTCTTAAATATACAAAGTTATCCCATTCTTTATCAGTAACTTCTTTATTTAATTCTGGTCTTTTTACAGTGGCATCTCCACCGTAGGCAAATTCATTTTGGGATCTATATCCACAATAGGGACATTTAATATAGAGCATTTATGAGATCCAAGTTTTAGTTCCAAGACCTTTTTCATCAATTAGATGACCAGTAGAAAACCTATCTAATCTAAAGCCAGCATTAAGTTCATGAACTTTATCCTGTGCAATAGTGTGGGCAAAAGTAAAACCAGATGCTGGTGTTGCCTTAAAACCTCCATAACACCATCCACAATTTAAATACAATCCTTGAATATGAGTTTTGTCAATTATAGGAGAACCATCCATTGACATATCCATAATTCCACCCCAGGTTCTCAACATTTTCAATTTACTTAAAAAAGGAAACATTGCAATTCCCTCTGTTAGTACATGTTGCAGTGTGGGTAGATTTCCTCGTTGAGCATAACTATTATATCCATCAAGATCTCCCCCCATAACCATTTCTCCTTTATCAGATTGGCTACAATAAAAATGACCTGCTCCAAATGTTACAACATGATCAAGAAGAGGTTTAATTGGTTCTGAAACGCATGCCTGTAGTAAATGAGTTTCAATCGGTAAAGTCATGTTTAACATGTCAGCTAAAATTGATGTACTACCAGCCACACATAAACCAACTTTTTTTGCTTTAATATCTCCTCTTGAAGTTTTAATTCCTTTTATTTTTCCATTGCTTATATCAAAACCTGTTACTTCGCAGTGTTGAACAATATCCACACCCATTGAGTCTGCTTGTCTTGCGTATCCCCATGCAACAGCATCATGTCTAGCTGTTCCAGCACTTGGTTGCATTAATCCTCCAAATATCGGAAATCTAACGTTGTCAGAAAAATCTAAAATTGGTACTTTATTTTTTACTTCTTCTCTATTTAACAACACTGCATCAATTCCATTTAATTTCATTGAGTTTCCTCTTCGTGCATAAGCATTCATTTGGGCATCTGAATGTGCAAGATTTATAATTCCTCTTGGAGAAAACATTATATTAAAATTTAAATCCTGACTCATGCTTCTCCAAAGTTCCATTCCTTTTTCGTAAAATAATGCGTTCTCATCGTGCATATAATTTGATCTTATTATGGTGGTATTCCTTCCTATATTACCCCCACCAATCCATCCTTTTTCGATTACCGCAATGTTTGTAATTTTATGCTCTTTAGCTAAGTAATACGCAGTAGCTAATCCATGGCCTCCACCACCAATTATAACAACATCATATTCTTTTTTTGGATCTTGATCTTTCCAGGCAACTTCCCAGTCTTTGTGACTTGAGAATGCATTTTTTATAAGGCTTAAAACAGAATATTTTTGCATAAATTTAATATCTAATTTTAATTTATTTCTTTAAAAATTATATAATAAAGTATAGAAATCTGACCCATAATATAAAGCTTAAAGAAAGCATATATGGGCGCAGTTAAATCAGACATAGAAATCGCAAGAGCAGCAAAAATGAGGCCTATTAAGGATATTTTAGGTAAAATCAAGGTGCCTGATAATAATAGCAGCTTCAGTCCAATGGGCAGACATATCGCTAAAATAAACCTAGAGTATTTAAGTAAATTAAAAAAGAAAAAAGATGGACATTTAATTTTAGTTACAGCTATTACACCTACTCCTGCTGGAGAAGGTAAAACAACCACCTCCGTAGGACTGCATGATGGACTAAATAAAATTGGAAAGAAATCAATAGTATGTTTGAGGGAACCTAGTTTGGGACCATCATTTGGTATGAAAGGTGGAGCTGC
>CENP01098522.1_pt1 | contig 14141 bp, 7 predicted proteins | sample 361281 | NCBI WGS metagenome assembly CENP01 (sample SAMEA2591122, study PRJEB7988) | marine metagenome | biome: marine biome (ENVO:00000447); feature: deep chlorophyll maximum layer (ENVO:xxxxxxxx); material: saline water (ENVO:00002010), including plankton (ENVO:xxxxxxxx) | depth 70 m
ATTAGGGATTACTATGGCGGAGAGACAGGGATTCGAACCCTGGCAACAGTTACCTGTTGACAGATTAGCAATCTGCTCCATTACCACTCTGGCACCTCTCCGATAAAGGGATTTTTAAATGTAATTCTTAAGCATCAACAAAACAATAATTTTATTTAAATTTATAAAATCTATTCTGGGTATTCTACTCTAAGGTGATAAACATTGATTAGCTTTTTTGACAATACTTTTTTTACTGTTTCTATCTCTGAAAGTGTAATGTCACAATCGTTAAATTGCTTTTCATCTATTTGCTTATTGACAATTGAATCCACAAACCGTTGAATTTTATCTACGGTAGGCTCTCTAAGACTTTTAGATGCAGCCTCAACTGCGTCTGACATCATCAAAATAGCAGTCTCCTTAGAAAAGGGTCTGGGGCCTGGATACCGGAATTTTTTTTCATCAACTTCATCACCCATTTCCTGAGCTTTTTTGTAAAAATAGTAAACCCAAGAATTTCCATGATGTGTTCGAATAAAATCAATGATACGGTCAGGAAGTTTAGATTTTTTTGCCATTTCAATACCCTCGTGAACATGATTAATGATAATTTTAGCACTTTGATCTGGAGACATTTCATCGTGAGGAGATACGTTTCCCGTTTGGTTTTCCGAAAAATAAGTGGGAGCATTCATCTTTCCAATATCATGATATAAAGCCCCTACCCTTACTAAAAGCGTATTCGCTCCTATCTCATTTGCGGCAGTTTCAGCTAAATTAGCGACCTGTAGCGAATGGTGAAAAGACCCAGGAGCTCGATCTGATAATTCTTTTAATAACTTTGAATTGGTGTCAGAAAGCTCTAAAAGAGAGACATCTGAAACCAATTTAAACAAACGCTCAAAAAGATAAATTAATGGTTGTGCAAATAAAGTCAATAAGCCATTTAATAAGAATAATCCTATAACTAGAAAATCAATTTTAGAAACATTTCCTTCATGAATTATGTTAAAAGCAACATACCCTAATAAATAAACCAATACAATTCTACCCACGGTAATAAAAAGGTTCGCCCTGTTTTGTAGTTGTGTGGTTGATAAAATCGTTACAATACCAACCATAATTTGAAGAAATACAAACTCGAAACTATTGGGCACTATAAAACCTAAATTCAAAATTGTAATTACATGTGTAAAAAGACCGAGTCTAGGATCAAAAAAAGTTTTTAAAATCAACGGAAGTATACAAATTGGTACTGCATACAAGAAACGAATATCAAAATTCACCACTATGGTTGTCAATGCAATCATACCAACCATATTTAAAAAAATAAAGGTAATTCCTTTATTATCTTCAAAAATAGAAGGTCTGTAATTGTATATAAATAAGATCAAAGACATAAAAGTCAAAACCACCAAAATTGTGTAACCAAAAATGATCCAATAGTAGCTCAACTCATTCCACAATTGAGAGGCGTATTCTTGCTTTAAGGAAAGTAACATCTCTAACTTTTCTCCTTCAACAACTTCACCTTGACTTATAATCAAAGAATTTTTCTGAATCAACCCCCTGTATAATGAAATATCATTCAAAGATTTATTTAGAGCATTGTTAGTGAACTTTTCATCCAAGGAAATATTGGGCTGTAAAATTTCAAATAAAAGATTATAAAATTGGTTCGCGCTAGATTTAAATTCAGTTTTTAGAACAATCTCTTCAACCTTTTGTTGAATTTCATCAATTTTAACAAATGCTGTCTTATCTATTGTATACTCTACATTACCTTTGATAAGGTAAACACTTTGAGCTCCTTTCTCTTCAAATCCCAGTGGCAATACCCCATTATTATATATTTCATCCAACAGAAGAAAACCAAATTCATATAAATCTTTGTATTCGGTTCGTGATACAGGTAGATTGAAAAAATTAGAAAATTGGGAATTATATGACGCTTTTACCTGCATATAAACCGATTCATCTGCGCGATAATATGGAAACTGAGAGTCTAAAATTGTTTGTTTTTCCACCTCCAGTTCAGTTGCTGATTTTAAAATCGAGAAATCAAAAGGAGCGAAGAGGCTAGCATACTGCCAAGGTTTTCCTTTTTGAAACTCGTATTTGAAAGTCGCTCCTTTAGGAAAAAGGTAAACAATAAGGAAACTACAAAAAGACAATAAAAGAGCTTTATAGATAAGCTTTTGATTGGTCAGTATTAAACGCCAAAGTTTTTTCAATATTTTGATATATAAGCCCTCAAATTTAGTGAAATATGAATCCAAGACTATGAATTTAAAAATGTATTTCAGATTATATGACAGCAATTTGATTATTTTTGTTTGCTAAATGATATTTTGATAGGCAATTAATGACCCTCTTGTAAATTAATCGATTTGGATTACGGTATATGCCATTTGGGGATAATTCCCCTTAGAAAAGAAAATAGTCACAAAAGTGAAATGGTCTCTCAGCTTCTTTATGGTGATGCCTTCAAACTTATTGAAAAAAGAAAATGTTGGGATAAAATTAGGTTGGATTGGGATGGTTATGAGGGTTGGGTTAATCACAACCAGGTTTTTAAAATTTCAAAAGAGAGTTTTGATAAAATTACCTCATCAGAGATGAAAGTTTCCAACGATTTGGTCAACTATATTTCAACGCAAGAAAATTTATTATTTCCTATTTTGATAGGTAGTGATCTCCGGTGTTTAAAAACACTCAGACATCAATTTGAGGGTGAGTCAAAAAAACCTAAAAAACTAAAAAAAGAACTTACCTCAACAGCTTATTTATTTCTAAATGCCCCTTATTTGTGGGGAGGCAGAACAATTTTGGGAATTGATTGTTCTGGGTTTACACAAATGATATACAAAATAAATGGCATAAAATTGAGTCGCGATGCAAACCAACAAGCGCTTGAAGGGCAAACATTGAGTTTCATTGAAGAAAGTGAAGCTGGGGATTTAGCTTTTTTTGATGATGCAGATGGAAACATTACACATGTAGGTGTGCTCTTAGAAAATCACTACATTATTCATGCCTACAGCAATGTGAGAATTGACAGAATAGACCAACATGGGATTTTTAATCTGGAAACACAAACTCATACCCATAAATTGCGCTTCATCAAAAAAATGATTTAAAATCTCCCTAAGAAGGTTTAATCATAAATCATTTTAGATCCACATTATTGCAATAGCGACTTCATTTCCATGTAACCTTCGTTATTACCTAAGGTTCCATAAATATTCATCATTGTCTTAATGGCATCCTCATTATCGCTGATCTCTATTAAAGATTTCAGTATAGGAATACATTCCTTATAAAGTTGCTCGCGCTGAGACTTGAGATCATCATACTTAGCATTGTCTGCTACAGAAGTACCCAAACTATTCATTTGTTCGACTATAGATGATTCTTCTTCAAGAATTAAAGCAACCAAATTTAAATATGAATTTTCGTAGTTTGGATCAATTTCAATGGCCTTCTCGTAATATTCTCTTGCTGATTCTTTTTCTCCCAAATCAGAGGTAACCACTGCAAGGTTGTAATACAGGTTGGCGTTTTCAGGATCTTGAGCTATTGCTTCACTCATGAGTTCTTGAAACTTTGCTTTCTCTCCAAGTTCAATATAAATATTAGCTTCAGTTAGAATTAGGTTTAGATCGTTGGGGTTAGACATTCTGGCTTCTTGAACTGCAGCCATTGCCTTATCATTATTTCCCATCTGAGCGTGAATAAGTGCAATATTTTTTACAATCTCAGGGAATTTTGATTCGGTATCCTCTTTTCTGAAGTTAGTGTAATCCTTCATTTTTTGGTAAAGATCATATTGTGATTCATTTACTTCAATCTCGTTTCCAGAATCAACTTCGGTAGTGAAATACTTGGTGACCACACCTGTGTAATTTAAACCTTTCAATTGATTGTAATAGTCCAAGGAAACTTCAAACAATTCAGCATTCACAGCACTTGAAGCTGCAAAATAGAGATAATTTTGATTCATCTCAGGATCAATCAAATAGGCTAAATATAGTTTTTCAGAAGAAGACTTAAAATCTCCACTAGCATTATCATCAATTGCACTATTTACAATATCATTTGACAATAAGTAGAGTTGTTCCTCAACCTTAACTTTGATCGAGACTACCTCTTTCAGTGGAATAAATAAATCATAGGCTGATTGAAAATCTTTATTATTTTGTGCAATTTTCCCTCTTAAAAAGTCATAACTGGGTTTAACCTTTTGATCGGCATTTTCAAAAATCGATTCAAATTCTAGCAAAATTTTTGATGCTCCAGAGACATCTCCTGCATCATAAAGTTTTTGAGCTTTCCGAAGTTCCTTCTTTTGTGAGAAAGAAAAATTAAAGAGTAAAAAAAATATTAATAAGGAAATACGTTTCATAGAATACATTAGAATTAGTTTATCAATTTTGTTCATTTACTTTTTCAAAAATAAGATTTGCTTTGAATTACTCAATAATTGTATCGCTTTCAACATCAAGATCTGATATATCTTCAACATCTTCATCGTCTTTCATCACTTTTGCAACTGCTGCGATGGAATCATCTTCCTTGAGATTTATTAGCTTTACTCCTTGCGTAGCTCGACCCATTACCCTGAGATCAGAGACGGCCATTCTGATTCCTATTCCAGATTTATTTATTATCATTAAGTCATCTAAATCAGTTACATTTTTCAAAGTAACAAGAGAGCCGGTCTTATCGGTTATGGAAATGGTTTTTACTCCTTTTCCACCTCTATTGGTGATCCTATAATCAAACAAATTAGATCGCTTCCCAAATCCTTTTTCGGAAACAACTAAAATATTGGTATCCAAATCGTTTACTGAAACCATTCCTACTACCTCATCTTTGGCATTTGCCAGTGTTATCCCCCTTACACCTGAGGCACCTCTTCCCATAGGACGGGTTTTACTCTCTTCAAATCGAATGGCCTTTCCAGATTTGACAGCTAATAAGATTTGACTGTTGCCATTAGTCAACTTGGCTTCCAATAATTCATCATCCTGTTTTATGGTTATTGCATTGATACCATTGGCTCGGGGACGTGAATATTGTTCCAAACTTGTTTTCTTGACTTGACCTTTTTTAGTGGCCATGATTACATAATGATTATTGATGTAATCTTGATCTTTCAAATCTTGTGTACATATAAAGGCATTCACTCTGTCATCTTGCTCAATATTTACCAAGTTTTGTATAGCTCGACCTTTACTAGTTCTTGAACCCTCTGGTATTTCATAAACTCTCATCCAAAAACATTTTCCTTTTTGAGTAAAAAATAACATATATTGGTGGTTATTCCCAACAAAAAGATTTTCTAGAAAATCTTCATTTCTAGTGGTTGAAGCTTTTTGGCCTACCCCCCCCCTGTTTTGAATTTTGTAATCGGACAATGGTGTTCGTTTTATATATCCCGCATGAGAAATAGTGATTACCATTTTGTCATCTGGAATCATATCCTCAACACTGAAGTTCCCTCCAGCATATTCAATTTTGGATCTTCTCTCATCTCCGTATTTTTCTCTTATTTCAATCAACTCACTCTTAATAATATTCATTCTTCGATCTTTTTTGTCGAGGATATCTTTGAGATCAGAAATCGTTTTTAATAATTCATTATACTCGTTTCGAAGTTTATCTTGCTCAAGACCAGTCAACTGTCTCAACCTCATCTCTACGATTGCTTTGGCTTGAATTTCGGAAAGCTTAAATTTGGCAATTAGATTTTCACGAGCCATCTCTGCATTTGAGGAACCACGAATTATCGTAATGACTTCATCGATATTATCCGAAGCAATGATTAAACCCTCAAGAATATGTGCGCGATCCTCGGCTTTCTTCAATTCAAATTTTGTTCTGCGAACAACAACCTCATGGCGGTGTTCAACAAAATAATGAATCATTTCTTTCAAATTTAGTAGCTTAGGTCTTCCTTGTACCAAAGCAATATTATTTACACTGAATGAGGATTGCAGCGCGGTGTACTTATATAATTTATTTAATACTATGTTGGGAATGGCATCACGCTTTAGCACATACACTACCCGCATTCCATTTCTATCTGACTCATCCCGGATATTACTGATGCCTTCAATTTTTTTGTCGTTAACCAATTCAGCAGTTTTTTTAATCATCTCAGCTTTATTGACCTGATAGGGTATTTCTGTAACCACTATACACTCTTTTTCATTAACGTTTTCAATAATTGCATTCCCTCTTAGAACCACTCTACCTCTTCCTGTCATGAAAGCTTCCTTAACGCCCTCGTATCCATATATTGTCCCTCCAGTCGGAAAATCTGGAGCCTTTATTGTATTAATTAATTCTTCAATAGTAATATTTGAATTATCTATATATAGTATTGTACCATCTACAACCTCTGTTAGGTTGTGCGGTGGCATATTTGTGGCCATACCTACGGCAATTCCCGATGCCCCATTAATCAAAAGGTTGGGAACCCTTGTGGGCAATACGGTAGGCTCTTTTAATGTATCATCAAAGTTAAGTTGATGATCAACAGTTTCTTTTTCTATGTCTGCTAATAAATCCTCAGACATTTTTTTCATCCTTGCTTCAGTGTAACGCATTGCAGCAGGACTGTCTCCGTCGATTGAACCAAAATTACCTTGCCCATCAACTAAGAGGTAACGTAAACTCCAGTCTTGAGCCATGCGTACCATAGTGTCGTAAACTGAACTGTCACCATGAGGGTGATATTTTCCCAGTACTTCCCCTACAATACGTGCGGATTTTTTGTAAGTGGTTGTTGATCTTATACCCAACTCATGCATACCAAAAAGAACTCTACGATGAACAGGCTTTAAACCATCACGAACATCGGGTAGCGCACGTGACACTATGACAGACATTGAGTAATCAATGTATGCTGATTTCATTTCATCCTCAATATTGATTGGAATTAACTTTTCTCGGTCAATCATTTATATTATTTTGTGATTTGGCTAAAATACTTTATACAGGGGGTAATATTGGGATTTCCGCAATATTTTTTAATGAATTTATCAACATGATAATATTGTATTTTACTTATAAAATTTTACAAATGCCATTTTGCTAAATGATAATTTTTTTGTCTATTAGCTAAAGAATTTTAAGTGGAACGCTTTTTGATAATATTTTTAAAAATAATTTAATTTTTAAATATGGATGATAACTTTTCACCAAGAGTAAAAGACGTCATTTCCTACAGCAAGGAAGAGGCTCTCAGATTAGGTCACGGCTCTATAGGAACTGAACATCTTATGTTGGGAATATTGCGTGATGGTGAAGGAAAAGCGGTATCAATTTTAAAATCTATTGAGGTAGATCTAGATGAACTAAGACGAAAGATTGAAATTCTCAATCCTGCAGTAGTAGAAAATTCTGGGGTAATTAATAACAAGAAAAATCTACATTTAACTCGTCAGGCCGAGCGTGCCTTAAAAACCACATTTCTTGAGGCTAAACTTTTTCAGAGTGACATCATAAACACCGCACACTTATTTTTATGCATTTTGAGAAATGAAAATGACCCAACCACTAAATTATTGCTGAAACTTAACATTGATTATGATATTGTCAAAGAACAATTCAAACTTATGATAGCCAGTGATGACCAAAATTACATGGATATATCCGCATCGTCCTCCTTCCCTGAAGAAAAAGATGATGAAAACGAATCTGGAAAAGAAAATCCATTTGTTCCCATTACAGAATCTAGGGTTAATGTGAAATCTAAAACACCTGTTTTGGATAATTTTGGTCGAGACGTAACTTCTTTAGCTGAAAAAAATAAACTTGATCCAGTAGTTGGTCGAGAAAAAGAAATCGAGAGGGTTTCACAAATTCTTAGTAGAAGAAAAAAGAACAATCCTCTTTTGATTGGAGAACCTGGGGTAGGTAAGTCGGCAATTGCTGAAGGATTGGCTTTACGTATTATTCAAAAAAATGTGTCTCGAATACTTTATGGTAAAAGAGTCATTTCCCTTGACTTGGCCAGTTTAGTTGCCGGTACAAAATACAGAGGTCAGTTCGAAGAACGTATGAAAGCGGTAATGAATGAATTGGAAAAAAATGATAACATCATTCTATTCATCGATGAAATCCACACAATAGTAGGTGCAGGAGGAGCCACAGGTAGTTTAGATGCTTCCAATATGTTTAAACCTGCTTTGGCTAGAGGTGAAATTCAGTGTATAGGAGCCACTACTCTAGATGAATACCGTCAAAATATAGAAAAAGATGGAGCTCTAGAAAGACGTTTCCAAAAGGTGTTAATCGAGGAAACCACAGAGGAGGAAACACTTGAAATATTAAGGAATATTAAAGACAAATACGAGAATCATCACAACGTAATTTACACTGACGAGGCTCTCAAATCCTGCGCAGAGCTTACCTCTAGATATATGACTGATCGTTACCTTCCTGACAAAGCCATCGATGCGCTTGATGAGGCAGGCTCAAGGGTTCATATCAACAATATGAATGTTCCCGATGAAATTATTAAACTCGAAGAAGAATTAGAGAAAGTGAAAATACTCAAAAATTCAGTCGTAAAAAAACAAAAATATGAAGAAGCTGCTAAACTCCGAGATGACGAAAAACGAGTTGAAAGATCATTGCTTGAGGCACAGGAAAGATGGCAGGAAGAATCTAAACTCAATAGGGTTACAGTAAATGACACTAACATTGCGGATGTGGTGTCTATGATGACGAACATTCCTGTAAATAAAATTGTAAAAAGTGAAAAGAATAAACTTGCTCACTTAACCGACATTATTGGACGTAAAATTATTGGACAAAAAGAAGCTATTGAAAAAGTAGTAAAATCGATTCAGAGAAACAGAGCTGGACTTAAAGATCCAGACCGTCCCATTGGATCTTTCATCTTTTTAGGTCAAACGGGAGTGGGTAAAACACAACTTGCTAAAATACTCGCCAAAGAAATTTTTGATACAGAAGAAAACCTCATTAGGATTGACATGAGTGAGTACATGGAAAAATTTGCCATTTCTAGACTTATTGGTGCACCTCCAGGATATGTGGGGTACGAAGAGGGTGGGCAGCTCAGTGAAAAAGTAAGACGTAGACCTTATTCTGTAATATTATTAGATGAAGTTGAAAAAGCCCATCCTGATGTTTTCAATATGTTACTTCAAGTTTTAGACGATGGATTTTTAACAGATAGTTTAGGAAGAAAAATTAATTTCCAAAACACCATCATCATCATGACATCCAACATAGGCGCAAGGCAAATTAAAGATTTTGGATCAGGTGTAGGTTTTGAAACTTCCAACATGAAATCTCAAGCTACTGATATTGAAAAAGGAGTGATTAAGAAAGCATTAAAGAAAACTTTTGCACCAGAATTCTTGAATCGAGTTGACGATATAGTAATCTTCAATACGCTTGAGAAAAAAGATATTGAGAAAATTGTAGATATTGAATTGGATAAACTCTACAATAGAGTTGAAAAACTTGGTTATAAAATTTCTCTCACAAAGCAGGCTAAAATCTTCTTGAACGATAAGGGTTTTGACAAGAAATACGGTGCTAGGCCACTAAATAGAGCTATTCAGAGATACATTGAAGACCTTTTAGCTGAAAACGTTGTGAACAATAAAATTGATGAAGGTTCCAATATAATTATTGACCACAAGATTGGTGAAGAAGAACTTTACATAAAACCCGCCCCTCAGATCAAGGAAAAGTAAAATTTTTTACGAAATAAAAGCCATCCAAAACGGATGGTTTTTTTATAAAATAGTCTTTTTATAAAATTGTTATTAAAAAATTTTAAAGATAATCCTTTTGTAATATTTTTGCATTTATGTTAGAATTTATATCAAATAAAGGAAGTTACACTTTCTGCTTTAGGTCAAATGTCATTGTTGTCACCTTTAATTTTTTGATAATGATCACCGCTATTGGGGTAGATCATCACATATAACACCATGGTCATATTTCTTCAAATCTTTGATTTTAAATCAAAAAATTTTAATTAATTCAAGTCAATATCTTGGCACACTTGAGTCTAAGGATATTATGAAAAATATATAAAATGAAAGTTTTAAAATTTGGTGGAACATCGGTTGCAAATTCCAAAAGTATAAACAATGTTCTGAAAATTGTTCAAGAACAAAAAGGCACCTTCGCAGTTGTAGTATCTGCCCTCGGGGGAATTACCGACCTTCTAATGGAAATGCTCACTTTAGCTCAATCGGGTGATGTTAACTATAAAAAACATATCCCGCTAATTGAAAAACGGCACTTAGAGATAATAAAAAACTGTATCCCGATTCTAAATCAAAGTTCCATCATAAGTTTTCTTAAAAAACACCTCAATGAGCTGGAAGCACTTTTAGACGCTATTCATCTTTTGGAGGAAGCAACTCCTAAAAATAATGCTGCTATTTCTGCCTACGGAGAATTACTTTCCAGTAATATCATTCAAGAAATATTTAGTTTCAACGGTATTGATTGTGTTCTGAAAGACAGTAGAGATCTCATCACAACATTGCATCATAATGGAAAAGAGGTTGTGGACCAATATTCTTCCTATAATAATATCAAAAAATATTTTAAAAATAACACATCTGATTTAGTACTCCTCCCCGGTTTCGTTGCCAGTAATGCTTCAGGTGAAACCACTACTTTGGGTAGAGGTGGATCTGACTACTCCGCTGCTTTAATTGCCAGTGCCACAGAATCGGAAGTATTGGAAATATGGACGGATGTTAGTGGAATGTTTACCGCACATCCAAAAATTGTCACACAAGCCAAACCTATAGAAAAGTTGACCTACTTCGAGGCTATGGAACTCTCCCATTTTGGAGCCAAAGTAATTTATCCTCCAACCCTACAACCCATAATTGAAAAGAAAATACCTATTCTAATTAAAAATACTTTTGCTCCTGAAGATACGGGTACATTAATAGACGATTCTAAGGTAGCTGAAAATGGAGAAATTGTAAAGGGGATCAGCCATATAGACAAGGTAGCACTCATCAATTTAGAGGGAAGTGGAATGATTGGAATTACAGGTTTTTCAAAAAGATTTTTTGAGGCCTTATCAGACGAAAATATCAATGTCATAATGATTACCCAAGCGTCTTCTGAGCATTCCATTTGTATAGGGGTGAAAGAAGAAGAGGCTCTTCGTGCTAAAAAAGTAATAGATGAAAAATTTTCTTTTGAAATTTCGATTAAAAAATTAGCACCTGCTCTAATTGAAAAAAATATGGTGAATATTGCGGTAGTTGGAGAAAAGATGAAAGATCATCAAGGCATCAGTGGAAAGCTATTCAGCAGTCTTGGGGCAAATAATATCAATATAAGAGCTATTGCACAAGGAGCATCAGAAAGAAATATTTCCATAATCATAGATAAGAAAAATGTAACCAAAGCGATTAATACCCTCCATGAAAGTTTTTTTGAAGCACAAGTCAAAGAATTAAATCTATTTATAACTGGAGTAGGAAATGTTGGGAGCAAATTATTGGAACAGATTGAAAAGCAAATGGATTACTTAATTGAAAATTTAAGATTAAAAATCCTTGTAATTGCAATTTCAAATTCAAAAAAAATGTTACTTGACAAAGAAGGGCTTAATTTATCCAACTGGAAATCAAAACTTCAGAAAAGTGAAACCAGTGCCAATAGGGATTACTTTTTTGAACATGCCAAAAAACTCAATCTCCGTAACAGTATTTTTATTGACAATACTGCCAGTAATTTAATTGCAAAAGAATACGCTCAATATTTGAACAACAATATTGGAGTAGTTACTTGTAATAAAATCGCTGCTGCAGATGAGTTAAACAACTACCTAAACCTGAAAAAAATATCTAGAAAATTTGGTAGCCCATATCTGTTTGAAACAAATGTTGGTGCAGGTTTACCCATCATTGATACTCTCAATAATCTTATCGCTTCTGGTGATCAAATCATCAAAATTCAAGCGGTACTATCTGGCAGTCTTAATTTTGTATTCAACAATTTCAAAGCAGGTGTTTCATTTCACGATGTTGTATTGGAAGCACAACAACAAGGCTTTACTGAACCTGATCCAAAAATTGATTTAAGTGGGATTGATGTTGCACGTAAAATTTTGATCCTTGCTCGAGAAAGTGGAATAAATATTGAATTGGATGAGATTGAAAATGAATCCTTTTTACCAAAAGAGTGTTTGGATACCAAAGACGACAAATCATTTTTCGAATCATTGACCAAATACAGTGATTATTTTGAAAATATATTAAAGAAAGCCGAGAAAGAGGGGGCAAAACTGAAATATGTTGCTCAGTTAGAAAATGGGAAAGCAAAAGTTGGAATCCAAATGATTAAGGAAGGTCATGATTTTTATAATTTAGAAGGAAGCGACAACATCATTCTTTTCTATACTAATCGCTACAAAAAGCAACCACTAATCGTCAAGGGTGCAGGAGCAGGAGCCGATGTAACCGCCTCTGGTATTTTTGCGGATATTATCAGAATTGGAAAGCAATAATATGAGTGAAATAAAAATTTTTTCACCAGCCAGTGTGGCCAATATGTCCTGTGGTTTTGATGTCTTGGGATTTTGCTTAGATACTGTAGGTGACGAAATGATCATTCGTAAAACTATATCTCCAGGATTAAAAATCACCAAAATTGAAGGTCAAAGACTACCCCTTGATATAAGAAAAAATGTGGCGGGTGTAGCAGCTTTGGCATTACTCAATGCACATAATTCAAAAGAGGGGTTTGAAATTGAAATTTATAAAAAAATCAAGGCAGGAAGTGGTATTGGAAGTAGTGCAGCCAGTTCAGCGGGTGCTGTTTTTGGAATAAACGAGTTATTAGGAAAACCATTTACGGCTCACGAGTTGATAACTTTTGCCATGGAGGGAGAAGTATTAGCAAGTGGATCACCTCATGCTGACAATGTATCTCCCGTTCTTATGGGTGGAATTACACTCGTTAGAAGTATTGAGCCCATTGATGTAATCAAACTACCTTGCCCAAATGAGTTGACTGCTGTGATCCTACACCCAAAGATTGAATTAAGAACCCTACACGCTAGAGAAATTATCAAGAAAAATGTAAGCATGGAAAAAGCTATCCGACAATGGGGAAATCTCGGTGCACTAATATCTGCATTATTCACTGAGGATTACGATCTAATGTCAAGAAGTTTAAAAGATGAAATAATAGAACCCATGCGGTCGTTGCTAATTCCAGAGTTTGAAGTATTAAATAAGACTTCAATGGATGCAGGTGCTATAGGTTTTGGAATCTCTGGATCTGGCCCATCTGTATATGCATTAACTAAAGGAATCGACAGTGCTAATAAAGTTGCTAAGGCAATGGATAAATTTTATTCAACAATTGGGATAGATTTTAATATTCACATATCAACCATGAACAATCAAGGAATAAAAATCATTCAAAATTAATGAAGTACCATAGCCTAAATTACAATTCAAAAAGTACTCTTTTTAACGATGCTTTAATTAATGGTATAGCCCCTGATCGAGGGCTTTATTTCCCCGAAAAAATCCCTCAACTTCCACAGAGTTTTTTTGAGAATATTGAGAAACTGAGTATTCCAGAGATCGCCTATAAGGTAATCAAACCTTATGTGGGAAATCAAATTTTAAAAGATAAATTGATGGATATTGTTTCTGAGACTTTAGATTTTGATTTTCCCATTGTAAAAATTACTGATAATATTGCAGCCCTAGAATTATTTCAAGGCCCTACATTAGCTTTCAAAGACGTGGGTGCAAGATTCATGGCCCTTTCACTGGGACACCTCAATAAAGACAGTAATCAAAAAATTACCGTATTGGTCGCCACTTCTGGAGATACAGGAGGTGCAGTTGCAAATGGCTTTTTGGGAGTTAAGGGCGTAGATGTAGTCATTTTATATCCAAAAGGTAAAGTCAGTGAAATTCAGGAAAAACAGTTGACCACTCTTGGTCAAAATATTACTGCTTTGGAGGTAGAAGGTGTATTTGACGATTGTCAAGAAATGGTGAAAACCGCTTTTCTAGACAATAGTTTATCAAGTATAAACCTTACTTCGGCTAACTCAATTAATGTAGCAAGATGGTTGCCACAAATGTTCTACTATTTTATCGGCTACAAAA
>CENP01135372.1_pt1 | contig 14141 bp, 14 predicted proteins | sample 361281 | NCBI WGS metagenome assembly CENP01 (sample SAMEA2591122, study PRJEB7988) | marine metagenome | biome: marine biome (ENVO:00000447); feature: deep chlorophyll maximum layer (ENVO:xxxxxxxx); material: saline water (ENVO:00002010), including plankton (ENVO:xxxxxxxx) | depth 70 m
TTTAATACTTTTGGAAAAATATTTAGATTTACTACTTGGGGAGAGTCTCATGGCCCAGCTATAGGCTGTGTAATCGATGGATGTCCACCAAATATCTCTATATCTGAGAAAGATTTACAAAAAGACATGGATAGGCGTAGACCTGGGCAGTCTAAATTTACCACTCAAAGAAAAGAGTCAGATAAAGTGATTATTCTCTCTGGAGTATTTGAGGGAAAAACAACAGGAACACCGATTTCGATTATAATCTACAATGAAGATAAAAAATCGAGAGACTATGAATCTATTAAAAATAAATTTAGACCTGGACATGCTGATTATACTTATTTTAAAAAATATGGGATTAGAGATTTCAAAGGTGGTGGTAGACAGTCAGCAAGAGAAACTGCCTGTAGAGTAGCAGCAGGTGGTGTAGCTAAAATTGTTTTAAAAAAAATTTTAGGAAAAAAATTTAATGTTATAGGAGCAGTAACACAATTAGGTCTTATGTCGTGTGATAAAAAAAATTGGAAAAATTCTGAAATAAGAAAAAATCCTTTTTTCTGTCCCGATAAAAATTCTGTAAAACTATGGGAAAAATATCTTCTTGCGGTAAGAAAAGCGGGCTCTTCATGTGGAGCAATAATTGAGTTACGAGCATCAGGAATTCCTGTTGGACTTGGTGCTCCTATTTACTCAAAATTGGACACTGATATTGCAGCTGCTCTGATGAGTATTAATGCCGTTAAGGGTGTAAATATTGGATCAGGAATGAACGCTGCTTTTTTAAGTGGTGAGGAAAACTCAGATGAGATGAGAAAAAGTTCAGGTAAAATAAAATTTAAATCTAATCACTCAGGTGGAATTTTAGGGGGAATTTCATCAGGCCAAGACATAATAGCTTCTTTCGGAGTAAAACCTACTTCATCAATTTTACTAAATCGTGAAACAATTGATAAAAAAGGTAAGAACACCAAAATATCAGTCAAAGGTAGACACGATCCATGTGTTGGAATAAGAGCGGTCCCGATTGGTGAAGCAATGATAAGTTGTGTTATTCTCGATCATTTACTAATGCATCGAGCTCAATGTAGTTAGTTTGGTAACTTACTTTTATTTTTTGCCAAAATAATATTTGAATTTAAAGTCTCTTTTATTTTCAAGACTATAGAAGAGCTATCTAAACCAGCTTTTTGATACATTTTTTCTGGGGTATCTTGATCAATAAATATATCTGGAAAAATCATTGATCTAAATTTTAAACCTCTATCAAACACACCTCTGTCAGATAGAAATTGCATTACATGAGAACCGAAACCACCTATTGATCCTTCCTCGATTGATATTAATGCTTCATGATTATTTGCCGCTTCAATGATCAATTTTTCATCAAGAGGTTTAGCAAATCTTGCATCAATAATAGAAATATCTATTCCCTCCTTTAATAGAATCTCTGAAGCTTTCTTGCACTCCTCCAGTCTTGCTCCAAAATTTAAAATAGCAGCTTTTTTCCCATCCTTTATAATTCTACCTTTGCCAATTTTTAAGGTCTCGTCAATAGATGGAATCTCAATGCCAACACCATTTCCTCTAGGGTATCTGAATGCTGATGGACGATCATTAATATGAACTGAAGTATTAACCATTTTTACCAACTCAGATTCATCGCTAGCAGCCATCACCACAAAATTAGGTAAAGTTGATAAATATGTAATATCGAATGAACCAGCATGAGTTGGGCCATCTGCCCCAACTAAACCAGCCCTATCAATTGCAAATCTAACAGGCAATGATTGAATAGCAACGTCATGGACTACCTGGTCGTAAGCTCTTTGAAGAAAAGTTGAGTAAATTGCGGCATATGGCTTATAGCCTTCTGTTGCTAATCCTGCAGCAAAAGTAACTGCATGTTGTTCGGCTATTCCTACATCAAAAGTTCTGTCAGGGAATTTCTTTTCAAATAGATTTAAGCCTGTGCCAGAAGGCATAGCCCCAGTAATCCCAATTATCTTAGTATCTTGCTCTGCGTGCTTAATTAGGGTGTTTGCAAAAATTTTTGTGTAAGATGGTGCATTAGACTGAGACTTAGCCTGCTCCCCAGTTGTAATATTAAACTTAGATACTCCATGATATTTGTCTCCTGACTCTTCTGCAGGTTTATATCCTTTGCCTTTTTGGGTTCTAACGTGGATCATTATTGGGCCTTGATGGCTTGAATTTTTTACATTTTCAAATATTTGAACCAGATTATCTACATCATGCCCATCAACTGGTCCGATATAATAAAAACCTAACTCACTAAATAAAGTTCCTCCAGTTACAATTCCTCTCAGAAGATCTTCTGCTTTGCCCGCTTTTTGACTAAATCTTTTTGAAAAAGCAGAAATTACCATTTTAACGGTCTCTCTCAAACTGAAATATAATTTTCCTGAAAGCATCCTTGCCAAATATTTACTCATTGCCCCTACTGGTTTTGCAATAGACATATCATTATCGTTTAGCACTACTATAAGTTTAGATTTAAGAGCGCCAGCATTATTCATAGCTTCATAAGCCATACCTGCGCTCATCGCGCCATCACCAATAACTGCTACTACATTATTATTATTATTTGATAATTTTTTTGCAACTGCCATTCCAAGTGTTGATGAAATAGAAGTAGAACTGTGAGCTGCACCAAATGGGTCGTATTCACTTTCAGATCTTTTTGTAAAACCAGACAGACCTCCTCCTTTTCTTAGGGTTCTTATCTTATTTCTTCTACCCGTAATAATTTTATGTGGATAGCATTGATGGCTGACGTCCCATACTAATTTGTCTTTTGGAGTATCAAAAACATAATGTAAAGCAATCGTTAACTCTACTACTCCTAAACCTGCCCCTAGATGCCCACCTGTTTCTGAGACCACATCTATTAATTCATCTCTCAATTCTTCAGAAACTTGCTTAAGTTGATCTTTTTTAAGTTTTTTTAAATCTGAGGGAAAATTTATTTGTTTTATTAATCTAGTCATAATTAATATTTTCTACCAAGAATAAATTCAATTGTATCTGATAAATCTTTTGCTTTTTTTCCATGTTTTTCTAATTTTTTCAATATCTTTTTTTTTAAGTTGTAAGCATACAAATGAGCCTTTTTATATCCAATTAAATTAACTAATGTAGATTTTCCCTTTTTGTCATCCTTTTTAATAGGTTTTCCAACTAATTTCTTTGAGCCTTTAACATCTAAAATATCATCAGCAAATTGAAATAAAAGCCCTATTTCTTCACCAAGATTTGACCAAAAAATATTCTCTTTCCTATTTTTTTTAGCCAAGACACTGACAGCAAATAAACAAAAATTAAAAAGTTTTCCTGTCTTTTTTTTTTGCATATTTATTATTTGTTTTAGATTTTTTGTTTTTTTCTCAAATTTCAAATCAAGCTCTTGCCCTCCAGCTATTCCAGTATGTCCTGAACAAAAGGCTAAAGCTTTAATAATTTTGTTTTTATCTTTAGCATTTAGTAAATAATTTTCATCAGCCAAGATTTCAAAAGCCAAAGTCAATAAAGAATTTCCTGCCAAAACTGCAGTAGCCTCGCCAAATTTTTTATGTGTAGAAAGTTTACCTCTTCTAAAAGAGTCATCGTCCATACATGGTAGATCGTCATGAATCAGAGAGTAAGAGTGTATACATTCAACTGCGGCGCAAATATTTATCAATTTTTTTTCATTAATTTTGAATATTTTACCCGCATCTAAAATTACTGTTGATCTTATTTTTTTTCCACCAGAAATTACTCCATATTTCATCGGATTAATTAGTAAAGTTTTATCTTGTCGTTTAAGATATTTAATTAAAAACTTATCTATTTTTTTTGCATTCTTAATAAGTCTATTTTTTATCATTTTTATTTATGGACTTTGTAAATTTTGAAATTTCTTTAACTTTTTTTTTGAATAACAAATCAATATGTTTATTAAGTTGTATTAATCTTTTATAATCATCAATAGACTCACTTAAATTCACTTCATTATTCTCTAGTTTATTTAAAATATTGCTTATTTCATCTCTGGCTTCTTTTAATGATTTACTTTTGATGTTAGCTGGAATATTTTCATTTTTCATTATTCTTATAATAATAACATTATGAAAAATATCTATTCAAATATATTTCCTTTTAATAAAAAAATACTCTTGAAATCTATTAACACTTTAAAAAAAGGAAATGTTGTAGGTTTACCAACCGAAACCGTTTATGGATTAGCTGGAAATGCTTATTCTAATACATCTATAAAAAAAATTTATAGATTAAAAAAAAGACCCAAAAAAAATCCTTTAATTGTGCATTATTTTAATTTTAAAGATGCAAAAAAAGACGTAATTTTCAATGATAATTTTTTCAAAATTTATAAAAAAATTTGTCCAGGACCTATAACATTTATTTTAAAAAAAGATCCTCAATCAAAAATTTGTTCCTCAGTGACAAATAACTTAGATACTGTTGCTATAAGATTTCCAAATCACAGAGTTATAAGATCTATACTTAAAAAAATTAATTTTCCTTTAGCTATGCCAAGTGCAAATCTTTCTTCTGGTGTTAGCCCCGTATCAGCTAATAATGTGTCTGATGAATTTAAAAAAAATATAAAACTGATAATTGATGGTGGCAGTTCTAAAGTTGGCTTGGAGTCAACAGTCATAGATTTAATAAACAAACCCAAAATACTTAGACCAGGAATAATAGTACCAAAATATCTCACAAAATTATTAAATGTGAGAGTAAATGTCGCAAAAAAAAGTTTAAAACTTAGATCTCCTGGTATGTTAAGAAGACATTATTCACCTGGAATTCCTATGATATTAAATCAAAAAACATTTAAAACCAAAAATGCATTTATAACTTTTGGGAAAAGCCACAAAGATTTCAGTAATTATTTTAATTTAAGCAGAAAATCAAATTTAAAAGAAGCAGCATTTAACTTATATCGAACTTTAAGAAAAATCAAAAAACTTAGATTTAAAAAAATTTATGTCGTCAAAATTCCAAATAAAGGAATAGGAATTGCAATTAACGATAGATTAAAAAGAGCTTCTTATTAAATGTTCATACAAGTAAAAAACCTTTCAAAAAAGTTTAAAGATAATTTAGCTGTCAATAAGATTAATTTTAATATTAAAAAAAATGAAACTTTGGGTCTATTAGGTGCCAATGGTTGTGGAAAGACAACGTCTATAGGTATGATGCTTGGTTTAATAAAGCCCTCGGAAGGTGAAATAATTATAGATAATAAAAACTTAGAAAAAGTTGATCGTGTCGATATTTTGAAAAGAATGAACTTTGCATCTCCATATGTTGAATTGCCTAAAAAACTTTCAGTTAGACAAAATTTAGAAGTTTATGGAAGATTATACAGTGTTGCTAATTTGAAAAAAAAAATTGAAAATATTTCAAATGATCTAGATATTAAATCTTTTCTTGATAAAAAAACAGGAGAACTATCATCAGGTCAAAAAAATCGAGTGACACTCGCAAAATCACTTATTAACGATCCAGAAATTCTCTTTTTAGATGAACCTACCGCTAGCTTAGATCCAGATATCGGTGACTATGTTCGAAATTATATTGAAAATTATAAATTAAAAAATAATGTCACTATATTATTAGCTTCTCATAATATGGTTGAAGTAGAAAGATTATGCGACAAAATTATAATGATGAAAAAAGGAAAAATTATTGACGAAGGAACTTGCAAAGAAATTATAAAAAAACATGGTAGACAAAATTTAGAAGAGACATTTCTAAAGCTAGCTAGGAGAAAAGATGAGATTTAATCAAATTTATGCTTTAAGCTTAAGACATATATATTTAATTTCTAGCTCACTTCCTAGAATTGTAGACTTAATTTATTGGCCAACTGTGCAAATATTTCTTTGGGGTTTTATATCTAAATTTTTTACTTTAAATTCTGAATACTATAGCAACACAGTTGGGGTGATTCTTACGGCTGCAATTTTATATGACTTTTTATTCAGAGCTAGTATCAGTTATAATATGATGTTTTTAGAGGAAATTTGGAGTAGAAATTTCACTAATCTATTTATAGCTCCTATTAAAATAAGTGAGATAATAGCATCTTTAACCTTAACAGCAATTTTCAGAACCTTAATAGGTCTTGTCCCAGCTACTATTTTAGCTATACCTCTTTTTGGAGTTTCAATTTTTAAATTAGGCGTACCTTTATTATTTTTATTAATTAGCCTGTATATTTTTGGTGTAACTTTAGGACTACTTGTAACATCTGGCTTATTAAGGTTTGGTCCTTCTTTTGAAAATATCGCTTGGGCAAGTTTATTCTTTTTGGCTCCTTTAGGATGCATCTATTATCCAATAGAAATTTTGCCTAGCAGTCTTCAATTAATTGCAAACGCTCTTCCTCTAGTACATATTTTTGAGGAGATGAGAAATATTTTATTAAATAATAGTGTAGATATGTATGAAATAATTAAATCTATTTGTATTTCTTTAATGTACTTTGTATTAGGAGTTATAATATTTTATAAGTCTTATTCAGGCGCTAAGAAAAATGGCACGTTAATTAATATGGGAGAATAATCTTTATGAGAAAAGATATTGAAAAAATAAAAAATTCTGAGACCTCACCTAAAGTAATAAAAAATTTATTTAGTAAAAAAGAAATTGAAGAATTTCTTAAACTTTATAACGATCTTCCAGTTACCGTTCATAATAAAAAACAAAATGTAATCAAAAAAAGATGGCTTCAAGGATATAATAAAGAATTAGAAAAATTATTTGTAGAAAGATTAAAGAAAGAAATAGGTGATTTTAAAATGGATAATCTAAAAGATGAAAATAACAAAGATATATATGGTTTGATACAAGAGAGCTATGCCCCTATAGGATTGCATGTAGATGGTGGATTTGACTTAAATAATCAGATATACAAACAAAGTTTAATTCCTTTGACACCCGTTGGAAGCACCGTAATTTTTAAAAATAGATTTTATAACGAGTCGACTAGTTTTACTAAAGATCCAATTGAATTATCAAAAAAAAATTTAAATTATGGTCAAAACAAAAGATCCTCTGAACATTTGGAGTTATATGGCAACAAACCGTTCGATAAAGAAATACACTCTAAATATTTGAAACATGAAAATATAGATAATTTGAAAGGTTTAGAAGTTGAGTTAATTTATGAGTGGCAAGTTGGTTCTATGTTAATTTTTGATAGAACTCATTTACACTGCTCCTCATCTGTAATTGAGGGGAAAAAAATCGGGATAGCAACTTTTACAAAAAAATGATTTTTTTATGTTTTTAACCAAAATTAAAGTAAGTATAACTAAATTAATACTGCCTTTACTATATGGAATTTTAAAGTTGTTAAAAACAAACACTAGGGTAATTAATTACTTAATAGATAAAAAAGATAAAGCCAATAATAGTTATGATTTTCAAAGTTTTATTAATCAATTGCTTCATGAAAAAAAGATGATTGCTTTAGATGTTGGGGCTCAAGGAGGTTTTAATTCTGACAAATTTTTTCCAGAAAAATACAACAAATTCTTTAAAACGATATTAGTTGATCCTTTTAAAGACTCTCTTGAAAATGAAAAAAATAAATTCATTATCAAAACAGGCCTTTGGAGTTCGAAGACGAATAGGAAACTAAACGTGTTAAATAAACGTCCTCAAAGTTCCTCTATGTATGAGCCTGATAAAAGATCTTTAGAAATTTATGGTTTCAAAGAAAGAGATTTTCATTTATTTGATGTAAGCAAAACGGAAGTAGTTGAATGCGATACTCTATCTTCGAGTCTTAAAAAATTAAGTGTAAATACTCTTGACTATCTAAAAATTGATACTCAAGGTGCTGAGCTTGAGGTTCTAAAAGGATTAGAAGGCTATAGACCTATTATGATTAAATGTGAAATTCAGATATTTCCAATGTATAAAGATATGCCTAAATGGACTGAAGTTGCAGATTTTCTATATGATTTAAACTATATTTTATCTGATTGGAAAAAAATAGGCAGTCATGCCACAAAAGCTCCTGCTGAAATGGATATGGTTTTTTTGCCCAATTTTTTAACGGACTCTGGAAAAAAACTTATTTTTCAAAAAGAAAAAGAATTTATCAGTTTAATGCTTATGACAGGTCAAATTAATCTATTAAAAAAAATATCAAAAATTTTAAACTTAGGCTATAGAAATATTTATAAAAATTTGGAGGATAAATATTTCAATTAAATCTATGGCAATTTTTGACTGCTTTCAATATTTCAATGAAGATCATATTGTGGACTTGAGATTAAATATTCTTAATGAGCATATAGATAAATTTGTAATCGTTGAGTCTACTGTTAATCATCAGGGACAACCCAAAAAACTGAATTTCGATATAAACAAATACCAAAAGTTTAAGGATAAAATTAATTATGTTGTGGTCGACGATACTCCTGAAGATATAAAAAGACCTCATTTAGGAGGAGAGTCTTTAGTAGAACAACATCAAAGAAATTCAATTTTAAGAGGTTTGAGTAAATCTAATGAAAATGATTTAATTATATTATCTGATGTTGATGAAATTCCCGACTTAACAAAGCTAAACCAATTTAGTAAAAAATGTAAATATGCAGTTTTTTCACAAAAAGCATATGCTTATAAGTTGAATTTATTAAATGAGTCAGAAAATAATTGGCATGGATCCAAAATATGTCTACGAAAAAACTTTAAATCTCCACAGTGGTTGAGAAATTTAAAATTCAAAAAATATCCATTTTGGAGAATTGATAAACCAAGAAGTTTGCAAATCATTGATAACGGTGGGTGGCATTTTGCTTACTTGCTAGACTCAAAAGATATTTCAACAAAAATTAAATCTTTTGCGCATGGAGAAGATAATAAAAAAGATAATACTGATATTGATAAGATAGAAGGAAAAATGAAAAATTTTTTACATCCCACCAAAGGATTCAAACTATCGAAAGTAAAGGTGGATGACACTTTTCCAAAATATATAGTTGATAATATTTCTGCTTTGGAAAAATGGATAGCTTAAGAACGTTACTTTTTTTTTCTTAAATATTTTTTTTCAAAATTTTTAATTTTTTTATAAAATGAAAATTTTCTAAGAAAAACTTTGATATTTTCTTTTTTTTCCTCAACTTCATTTTTAAATCCAAATCTATTTTTAAAATATGTTCGATTTTTCATATCGCTATCAATAGTTTCATCTTTTGGTCTTCCAGATGAGAAATAATAAAGTGCTATAGATTTACGAGAGACTTCATCTGGACACTTTATAGCATCTGGATGTCCATGATTACTAAAATCCGTAGTTGAAAAAATAACCATCTTATTAAAGCTTGGTTGTATTCGTTGTTTACATTCTCTCATTTCTCTGTCCCATAGTTCTAAGTAACCGTTATATTCTTCTTTCCAATTTTTATTAAGATAAATCAAAACATTTATTCTTCTGTCCAGATTATTTGTAGGGTGTTTACTAAAGTCAGTGTGAACTTTTAAAAGACCTCCAGACTTTATCTCATGTAATCCCCCACCATTAAGTTTTTTATCGCTAAAAAGTTTTTCATTTATAGATGTAAGAGATTGTATAAAATTTAAAAATGTCTCAGAATTTAAAAAATCGAAAAATATTTTTATGTTATTTGGGAAATTTCTATAATCATTATTTGCAAACTTCACTTCATTTTTATTCTTGTAATTTTGGGAACTATTTAAATAAGATAAATCTGGAAATTCATTAAGTACTAAATTTAAATATTGATCTGAAAAAAAATTGTCTAATTGAATATGAGGGAAAGGTTTCGCATTAGAATACTGATTCCTCAAAGATAAAGCTAATTCATCAAGCTTTTGACTTTTTTTCGATAACATTTCACTATATTTAATATCCATATTGCAATATTAAGACAAAAAACATCTTTTATAAAATGAAAAAGAACCTTGTTATAACAGCTGCAGTAGGACTAAAGGTAGAACAACTTACATTATTTATAAAAAGTTTAAGGAAATATTATCAAAATGATGTTTGTTTTGTAATTGGTGAAGCTGACCATGAACTTGAAAAAGAACTAATTAGAAATCAAATTTTTATTATAAAAACTAAAATTTCAAAAAAAGCTATTCAATTCAAAAGATATGAAATTTTTTTGAATTTTTTAAAAAACAAAAAATATGAAAATATTTTATGCTGCGATAGTAGAGATATTTACTTTCAATCAGATCCATTTAATTTTAATTATAAAGGAAAAATAAATTTTTTCTTAGAAGATAAAAAAATTAAAGATTGTCCTTTTAATAAAAACTGGATTATTAAGACCTATGGTGAGAAGCAGTATGAAGAAATTAATGAAAAAATAATTCTATGTTCAGGAACAGTTATGGGCTCTCAGAGTAAGATTATTGAATACTTTACTCTAATAATAAATAATATATCAAAATTTAAATATAAAAGAAAATTAAAATACTCTTTAACTTTTAGAATAGATCCAGAGGGAAGGGGATGTGATCAAGGGCACGCAAATTATATTGTTCACAAAAAACTAATAAAAAATATTAATTTATATAAAAATAGCAGTGGACCTTTTGCTACTGTATTTTACTTAAAAAATATTTATTTTAATAAGAAGAATGAATTATTAAATTCATCAAATGACCCTTATATTTTAGTTCATCAATACGATAAAAGATGGGATGAATTTAAAAGTAACGTAAATGAAATTAGAAAAAAAATTGGTATTGATCGAATTTTATAAATTTTTAATTGGAATGCGCCCGGAAGGATTTGAACCCTCAACCTCCTGATCCGAAGTCAGGCGCTCTATCCAGTTGAGCTACGAACGCAAATGGTTATAATTTAGAGGAAATAATGAATAACTCAATTAAATTCTTAATTACCGAAAAAGAAAGTGGAGTAAGACTAGATGTTTTTTTATCAAGAAAAATAGATTATTTAACTAGATCACATATTAAAAAAATTATCGAGAAAGAAAATGTAAAAATTAATGATGAGATTGTAGATTCACCTTCTAAAAAAATTAAAAAAAACGAGCTGATAAATATTAATTTACTTCTTAAAAAAAATGATAAACTTAAACCTAATTTTATTAAGTTAGACATATGTTTTGAAGATAAAGATTTACTTATTATTAATAAACCAAAAGGTATGGTGGTGCATCCTGGGGCTGGAAATAATCAAAATACATTAGCTAATGCTTTAGTTTATAAATATAAAAATAAATTATCGAATATTAACGGAGATATAAGGCCAGGAATAGTTCATAGAATAGATAAGGACACGAGCGGATTATTACTAGTAGCAAAAAATAATTTGGCCCATTCTAAACTTGGAAAACAATTCAGCGAACATTCGATTAAAAGAAAATATTTATGTTTAATATGGGGTGTCATAAGACCATTAAATGGAAAAATTGAAACTTTAATATCTAGAAATCAAAGAAATAGACAATTAATGGATGTTAGTGACACAAGAGGAAAAAATGCAATTACTAAATATAAAACTCTTAAAGTTTTTAATATAAAAAAAATTCCTAAAATCAGTTTAATTGAATGCGAGCTAGAAACTGGAAGAACACATCAGATAAGAGTGCATATGAAATATAAAAGAACCTCTCTGCTTGGTGATAAACAATATGGAAAAAAAAATATTAAATTTAAAAATATTAATAAAGATTTTTGTGAAGTTCTCTCAGATTTAAAAGGACAAACTCTTCATGCAAAAAGTTTAGGCTTTGTACATCCAACAAAAAATAAATTCTTAAATTTCACTTCAGATTTACCGACCGATTTTAAAAAAGTGTTGAATTTATTAGAAAATCTCTCTAGTTGAAAAACTATAATTAATATATAAATCTTTATTATGCGAAAAGAAAAAACATTAAGTAACTTACCGACACCTTCAGTAGGTGGTCTTTCTTTATATTTAGCTCAAATAAAAAAATTTCCTATGCTTGATGCTGAAGAGGAATATATGCTAGCCAAAAATTGGAAAGAAAACGGAAGTTTACAATCTGCTCATAAATTAGTTACTAGCCACTTAAGGTTAGTTGCTAAAATTGCTATGGGATATAGAGGCTACGGATTGCCAGTAAATGAACTTATATCTGAAGGAAATATTGGTTTGATGCAAGCTGTGAAAAAGTTTGATCCTGATAAGGGCTTTAGATTGGCTACTTATGCAATGTGGTGGATTAAAGCATCTATACAAGAATATGTTTTAAGATCATGGAGTTTAGTAAAAATGGGTACAACAACAGCACAAAAAAAACTTTTTTTTAATCTTAAAAAAATTAAAAATCAAATTGCCCCTAATCAAGAAGGTGACTTAAAAAATGATCAAGTTGAAGAAATTTCTAAAAGGTTAGATGTTGATTCCACTGAAGTTGTTAATATGAATAGAAGAATGATGGGTCAAGAGAAATCTTTAAATGATCCTATAAAAAAAGGTGAAACAGATGAGTGGCAAGACTGGTTAGTCGATGATTCATTAGATCAAGAGTTAATAATTTCTCAACGACAGGAATACAATGATAAAAAAGAGTTACTTAAAGGTGCTATGAAAATTTTAAATGAAAGAGAAAAAGAAATTATAAATTACCGAAGATTATCTGAAAATCCTAAAACTTTAGAGGAATTAAGTCAAAAGTATAAAATTAGTAGAGAAAGAATAAGACAAATAGAAACAAAAGCATTTGAAAAACTGCAAAAATCTATGATTAATGCTAGTAAAACAAAAAATTTGCTTCCGTCTAATTAAATATTAAAAGGGTCCTCGATTAATATGGTATCCTCTCTTTCGGGACTTGTTGAAATACTCGATACTTTGGCACCAATAAAATCCTCTAAAGCAAAAATATAGTTTTTAGCTTTTTCAGGTAAATCTTGAATATTTCTTACACCTTGAGTTGAGCTTTTCCATCCAGGAAAAGATTTATAAACTGGTTTAATATTAAACTGGTCTTCTGAGGATGTTGGTAAATAATCTATTTTTGTTCCATTTAAATTATACTCTATACACATTTTGATTTCATCAAGTTCATCTAAAACGTCTAATTTTGTCAAAGCTATTGCATTAATTCCTGAAATTTTAATTGTTTGTCGAACGAGCACACCATCAAACCAGCCACATCTTCTTTTCCTTGCAGTAACTGTTCCAAACTCTTTGCCTCTTTTACCTAAAGTTTCTCCAATTTTATCTTTTAGTTCTGTGGGAAAAGGACCGCTGCCTACTCTAGTAGTGTAGGCCTTTGTAATTCCTAATACATAATTAATTTTATTTGGACCTAAACCACTGCCTGTAGCAGCCATAGCAGGAACTGTATTTGAGGACGTTACAAAAGGATAAGTTCCATGATCAACATCTAATAGAATTCCTTGAGCGCCCTCAAACAAAATTTTTTTTCTTTCTTTTATTAATTCATCTAATTTTATCCACACAGGCTGAGCAAATTTTAAAATTTTTGGTGCAATTTTCAATAATTTTTTTTTGAGATCTTCTTTCTTAAAAACTTTTTTTTTTAAACCTTTTCTAATTGCATTATGATGTTCTAGAACATTTTTTAATCTGATATCTAGATTTTTTTCTGATCTTAAATCCATTAGACGAATAGATCTTCTTCCAACTTTATCCTCATAGCATGGGCCTATGCCCCGTCTAGTGGTACCAATTTTGCCTTTTCCTGCAGCATCCTCTCTTATTTCATCCATTTCCTGGTGGAAAGGGAGTATGAGTGAGGCAGACTCTGAAATCATAAAATTTTCTGTAGTCACATCTATGCCTTTTTTCTTAATATCTTTAATTTCATCTAATAGTGCCCACGGATCTATAACTACTCCGTTACCTAAAATAGATATTTTTCCTTTTCTGACTATACCTGATGGAAGCAGCCTCAATTTAAATACCTTTTTATCTATAACCAATGTATGCCCTGCATTATGTCCTCCTTGAAAACGAACAACTACATCTGCTTCACTAGATAACCAATCTACAATTTTTCCTTTTCCTTCATCTCCCCACTGCGATCCTACAACGACTATATTTTTCATTATCTAAATTTTTTTTTTATTATTATTGAATTTAAATGGTTTATAGGACCATGTCCTTTTCC
>CENP01238512.1_pt1 | contig 14117 bp, 14 predicted proteins | sample 361281 | NCBI WGS metagenome assembly CENP01 (sample SAMEA2591122, study PRJEB7988) | marine metagenome | biome: marine biome (ENVO:00000447); feature: deep chlorophyll maximum layer (ENVO:xxxxxxxx); material: saline water (ENVO:00002010), including plankton (ENVO:xxxxxxxx) | depth 70 m
ACTAATCTATTTTTTAATAAAAGCTGTACAGGTATAATTCTTTTTTTTAACATTAATTTTACCAATTACAAAAATTATTAATTATTTTTAAACCATATTTTTGACTTTTTTCAGGATGAAATTGAAATCCTATTACATTTTCATTTGCAATGATTGAGCTGAACTTTTCAGAATAATATGTTTGACCAACTATATAATTTTCATTAGTTGGACAAAACTTATAGGAATGAACAAAATAAAAATCCATATTATCCTTTACACCTTCAAGGACTGGGTGGTCCTTACAAATTTTAACTGTATTCCAGCCAATATGAGGTAAATAATCTTTAGAATTATTTTGAATTTTTTTGACATTTCCAGGTATTAAATTTAAACCTTTGGTGGGTACACTTTCCTCACCCGTGGAAGCTAAGATTTGCATTCCTAAACAAATTCCCATAATTTTTTTTTTAGATTTTGAGAATTGAAATATTTTTTCTTTTCCAGAATTTTTATTTAGATTAATCATAGTTTTTGAAAAATTTCCAACGCCTGGAATAATTGCTTTTGAATATCTTTCAGATAAATTTTCTGGCTTAATCACCTCATAAGATACTTTTAGAAATCCTAAAGCATTACATATAGATTTTAAATTACTGTAATTGTGATCTATTACTGCTATCACTTAATTATCAATTTGATCTTTTAATCCGTGCTCTTTTAGTTTTTTTAAAGAATACTTTCGGTCCATTGGAGAACTCTTATCCCACTTTTTTTGATCAGAAAGCTCTGGAGCTTCCTCCAAAAGTTCTGGATTAACATCGGCCGGATATACTGAATGTGATTTTACTATTCTATTAAATTCTGCCTCATTAATACCAATATTTTTTAAAAATATATCTAAACTTTTAGGTTTTTTACCATCATATTCGTCTATATTTTTTTTTGCTAAATTTTGTCCTATTACATTATTTCTTATATCAATTGCTGACAAATGTGCTGTTCTTCCAGATCCTCTCTTTATAAACTTGATATAATCTCTAATACCTTGCATTTGACATTCTACTTTTTCGTAAGCATATTCTGGGGGAATTCCTGCATTTAAATCTTCTTCCCAATCAAGTTCTTTTTTTATTATTTCAACTTGAGTTCTTACATTCCAAGGAAAATAACTGCCTAAACAAATAGATCTATAATTTATATTTTTTAAATCTTGCAAGTTTGGATATATAAAGGGAGCAAGATCTCTTAGAGAAATACTTTTGTCGTTTAACATATGTAACATATCATCTGCCGTAATACCAAGATTTACAAATTTATTAAATCTTTCTTCGTCTACTTCCTCAGTCTCATTTAAAGTATCTTCATAACTATAATATGCAGTATACTCAGCTTGCGGCTCACCCCAAATTACTAATGGAACCTTTTCTTTAATTGCAACTTGCATGGGATAAGCAAATATTCCAGCATGACAATGCCAGCAAAAATCACCTTTTCTAATAAAACTTTCCAACATAAGTTTTTGGACTAGTTTCCAATCAGGTGTAAAAGTTAAGCAATCAACTCCTAACTTTTTAAAAATTTTTTTACGATTTTGAATTAGTTTAGGTCTAAAAAAGGTATGGTCAAAACTTACAACTAAGCATTTTAAATTGTGTTCTTTTGCCAGTTTATAAAGTGTAAATACACTGTCTTTACCACCCGAAAAAGGCACAATACAATCATATGTGTACTTGCCCCTGTATTTATTTAAGATTTTTTCAAATTCTAATTTTTTAGAGTTCCAATCAATTCTTTCTTTTTTAAATTTGTGTTGCGCACAAATATTACATGTTCCTTCTTTATTAAACTCAATTGTTTCATGAGTTTCAGGTAACATACATTTGTTGCAACGTTTCATTCTATTTTTATTATTATCAGTTAAGAGCAAGATAATTTAAAATTATAATTTTTATTTCTTTTTTTATTAATCGAATAAGCATTATGATTTGAATTTAAGTATTTTGCAATGTTTTTTAATGTTAGACTTATTTTGTTTTTTTCAAAATAGACAATTATTTTTTCTATTAGTTTAAAATCTTCAATATAATCGAGTGTTAAACGAAAATATGATAAATTTTCTTTGGATTTAATTTTATGTAATTTAAAAGTTTTTTTGTTACGCCAAATAAAAGGTGTTACATGCTCTAAATCAAAACTATTTTTACAAACACGATTTACGTATTTCAAAGTATTATAAGAGAAAACTTCCACATCCATTCCATCTGGATAAGTTTGATTATAAGGTGGAGATGTGTTTGCAACAAAATCGTAGTTATTATTTAAAAACTTTTTTATACAAAAATCTATAATTTTTGGATCTATAAGTGGACAATCAGCAGTAACTCTTACTATAATATCTATCTTGTGCTTTTTTGCACTTAAGTAATATCTATTTACCAAATTGTTCTCACTTCCTGAAAAACAACTTATCTTATTCTTTTTACAAAATTTTCTTACTAAATCATTTTCTTTTCCAATTGATGTTGAAATTATTATTTTATTATGGAGCCTAGCTTTTTTTAATTGTTTAAGCATGTGAAATAAAATTGGTTTTTTATTAATAACTTTCATAATCTTACCCGGGTATCTTTTTGATCCCATTCGGGCTTGAACAATTATTCCGATTTTTTTTTTATTATTAAAGTCTTTTGAAAGCATCACTTCTAATGTTATCTAAAACTTTACTCTCCATTTTATTTGCCTTTAAAAGTATTGAAATGTTTTTAAAAATTTTATCTGTTTCAATTAAATATTTTTCAACTAATTTTTTTTTGTGTGAGTAGGAAATATAAATACTTGAAGAAACTAAATATTTTTTTTTGAGCATTTCCTGCATATAATAAGTTAGGATTAAGTTGTTTTTTTTTCCATAATTTAATTTCATTGTTAATAATGGTAAAAAATTACTTACATCAATATCTAATTCATATTTTTTAAATATTTTTATCCATCCTTTTTTTATTTGTTTTCCTATTTTATCTATATGAGTCCAGATCTTTTTTTTTTCTATAATTTCAATAGTTTTCAAAGCTGCACAAAAGCCTATTCTCTCACTCCAATTTGAACTACTTATGAAATTCTTATTTGCATTTTTCATAATATGTTTTTTTCCTACTATTGCAGTGATCGGAAAGCCATTACCCAAACCTTTTCCATAGACAACAATATCTGGTTTAAAACCAATTTTTTTATATGAACCAGTATTGGATATTCTAAAACCTGAAGTTATTTCATCACATATAAGAACTAGACCATTTTGTTGACATATTTTATTAACTTTTTTAACAAAGTCTGATTGAGGATAATCATATCTGGCACTTTCAACAACAACAACACCAATTTTTTTGTTTTTCTTTACTAATTTTTTTAATTCATCAGCATTATTATAGCTAAAAGGATAAATTGATCCCTTTAGTTTTTTATCTACTCCAAAAGTATCTAATCCGGGTAATAGATGTTCGTTTAAATTTTTCTTAGTTTCTAAATTTGTTGCAAGATACCAATCAAACCACCCATGATAACCACTAAATGCGATTTGTTGATTATTTTTTTTTATAGCTCTAGCTAACCTGATTGCGACCATCATTGCTTCACCACCACTTCTCGCAAATTTCACACCATCAAAACCTTTGTTCAATTTAATTAATTTTTCTGCTAAATTAACTTCTTCATACGAATTTAGAGTTGTAGATATACCTTGATCAATTTTTTTTTTTATAAAATTATTCAACTCTGAATTATTATAGCCCAATATATTTGCTCCAATTCCCATTTGAGCAAAATCTAAATATTTATTATTTTCTAGATCCCAAATTACACAGTCTTTTGACTTCTTGAAATAAGTGGGCCAAAGTTTTCCTGTATATCTTTCTGGTCTTTTAGATAAAATACTGTTACCACCGGGGATAACTTTTTTTGCTTTAAGCCAAAGCTTATAGCCTTTATTTAATGAAAATCTTTTTTGGTACATTATTACTTTAACTCATCTACTTTTAATGATTAATTACGATTAGTTTCAAATAAATGAAAGTTATGTTTTTTTGCTTTCTCAACAATATCTAATGTTTTACCAAGATTATTTAAAGTGTCAAAATTTTGATAAATTGTATCTATTATTATAGCTGTTCTAATTCCACAGTTACCATCTTGATAAGGATCTAAAATACTGTGACATTTTTTACTTTCCTGTGAATTGTTGTTTGGAAAATTAATTTCTTTCTCTAAAGCTATCTTTAGTTTTTTTGTATCATGAAAAACTACTTTATTTTCACCATATCTGCTAAATTCATTAATGTTTTGTAATTCGCTATTATCATAGTGAAAAGATTTAATTCCAAAAAAACCAGCTTCTGCACCTGCGCTGCTAATACCCTGTGAAACTACTAAATTACAATAACTTGAAAATTTTGCAGGAAGCATTTTGATATTAAATCCAGAGCCAAAAAATGAAACTATTCTTCCATTATTAATTAAACTTTTCATTTTTGGAGAATCTTTGATCAATTTTTCATGATATTGTTTAGTCTTTGGCTTTGTGTATATTTTGAGTTGTGGGTATTTATCTAACAATTCAAAAAAAATTTTGTATACTCTTTTAAAATGATAAGAAGAATACATCAAATCAGTGTTCATAATATTGTCCATAAATCCAATAATAAATTTTTCATTTTCTTCATTTTTTGGAATAGTTATCTCCTTAAAAATATGATCATTTGGATATCCTACAAAATATGTTTTTTTATAAGGATATGTATAAAAATATGTTTTAGTAAAATGTGGTGACCACGTAAAAAATATGTCGCTACATTTATTATAAATCAACTGATGTACACTTACATTACTCCAATGTGAACACGAACTTAGACCATCATTATTTTCAATTGCTTGAAGTTTTATAAATTTATCATCATCAAAATCAGCCATTGTAAAAAGAAATTTTATATTCAAATTTTTGTATATTGAATTAAAATAAAATAATCGAATAAGAAAGTAGGTTTTTTGAAAAATACACCATCCTTTAAACGAACGATATACTATTAGAAGAATAATTAATTTGGGTAATGAAAATATAATTTTTAAGAAATCTTTAAAAATAATGGGGGTTGCGGAAACATGAAAAAATTTAATTCCAAGATCTTTTAAAATTTTTAAAGAGGTAGGATCATATGTACTATAAGATAATCCTAAAATGTTATCTTTTGATGTTTTTGAATATTTTAACCAATAGAGATCAGTAATATCATTTAAATTAATATCTCTTGCAAGAAGTTCTATACCAATTTTTTTAAATGAGTTTGTTGAATTTTTTACAAAAACTCCTTTTAAAACAAAAAATAGAAATGTAATTATTCTTTTGAGATAAAAGATTTTTGGTTCAATATAGTTTATGTGATAACGACTATATTGAGGATATTTACCCCAGTTACTGGATTCAGATTTTTCGACTTTAAAGGTGTGAAAAAATGGATTTAGATAAGTTTTAATGTCAGTATTAAAATAATTATTAATTAAATCATTAAAAGGATTTTTACTCATTATAAAATGAACATCTTTATTCTTAGAAAATTTTTTTGAAAAAAGGATTAATTTAATTGGTAAGTAAACATTATCTACTGCTTTATCTTTTAAATGTTCTATATATTTTATTGAATTAATATTATTTTTTTTAAAAAAAGATAAATTTTCATCTAAAAAATTCTTTTCATTAAATATTTTTTTTAAAAATGTATTTATTATTTTCCAATGAGAAATGTAAAAATATTTATTTTGAATTTTAATAAAACTTACAGGTATTTTGTTAATATCTTTGATTTTTATTTGTTTTAGAAAAAAACTAAGGAACTTTGGCAAGTTGTAACTATCATAAAAAATTATATGAATATTTTTTTTACTGTATTTTAGTAGTATAAAAAAAAGTGAAATTGCATTGATTTGATCTACGTAAATATCTATGTTTTTTTCAATTTTCATAGTTATAGAAAATTTTTAATAACTTAATTCCAGCATAATGACTTTTTTCAGGATGGAATTGAACTGCAAAAATATTATTTTGTTGTATAGCACAAATAATCTTCTTTCCACTTGTTGGTTCATAAGTTCCTATAATAATTTTCTTATTGTCTGGCAAGCATTCGTATGAGTGAACTAAATAAACGTATTTACCATTATGATGACTAAAAATATTATTATTTAGTCCTTGATACTTAAACCATCCAACAACTGGTATTTTAGTTTTATTGCTTCTGATTTTATTTACTTTTCCTTTAATCAGATTTAAACCTATATTGTTACCAAATTCACTGCTCTTACTGAATAATAATTGCATTCCAAGACAAATTCCAAGAATAGGTTTATTCTTAAAAACACTTTGTTTTATAAATTTATCTAATCCTTTTTTTTTGAGAGAATTCATAGCAGGTAAAAAAGAACCAACACCAGGTAATATCAGATGACTACATTTTTCGAGTTCCTCATTTTTATCAGATATAATAAAATTAATTTTTAAATACTTTAATGAATTTGTTATAGAGAAAAGATTTCCAGCATCATAATCAATTATACCAATTTTTTTCATCAATTTCTTACAGAAAAATATCTTTTAATATGTTTTTTAATTTTATTGATTGTCAAATCATCATAATGAAGTACAGATGAAACACTTATACCATCAAGTGATTTTATTTTTACTATTTCGTTTAAATGTTTTAATTCTCCTAAACCTCCACCAACAATAACAGGTAACTTACATATTTTATTTATTTTTTTAATTAGATTAATATCAAATCCTCTTTTTGTGCCGTCCATATCGATAGAATTAACATGGATTTCACCAGCACCAGATTTTTGTAAAAATTTTATCCATTCTAAAGCGTTTAAACCTGTTTTTTCTCTACCTTTATCTACAAAAACTTCCCATTTATTAGATGATACTTTCTTAACATCTACTGTAACAACTATTGCCTGATTTCCAAACTTCTCTGAAGCTTTAGATATTAATTTTTTATCTAAAACAGCCCCTGTATTAATTGAAACTTTATCTGCTCCGTTTCTCATAGCTATTTTAATATTTTCTATATCTCTAAAGCCACCTTGAAGAGTAACAGGAATAAAAATTTCTTTGCAAGATGCTCTGAGAAAATTAATAACCGTGTTTCGGCTAAATAAACTTGCATTCACATCATTAATAATTAATTCATCAGAACCTTGTAAAAAATATTTTTTTGCTAAAGTTGAAGCGTCTCCAATCTTTCTCATACCTTCAAAATTTATACCCTTAATGATTGACGAATCCTTGATATCCAATTTACTTATAATTCTAAATGATTTCACAAATTTTAAAGTTAAAATTTTACTTTACAGATGATTTTAATTTCCAATTATTTTTTTCTTTTTTCCAAATATGAGGAGATCTCCAACTATCAATTATTTTAATAAATTGCTTTTCATTAATATCACAATATTTTAGAAATAATCTATAATATTTTTCTGGAAATTCACCATCATATTTATTAACTAAATAAACTGCTTCTTCTCTTGTAATCTTCTCGTCTCTAACTTCATGAGCCGCATCGCTAGTAGCTCTACCAATGCCAAATTTTATAAACATTAAATAATAATGAAATCCGTCAAGTTTATCATCTAAGCTTGCATATTTTGAGTAAGTCCCTTCTGTCCTTTCAGGGTTAACCTCAAAACCGGTGTGTTTTTGACAATAATAAAAGTTTTCTTGTGCATCCCAACATTTATAATAGCCAAAAAAGTAATTTCTTATTTTATTTTTTTTAATAATTTTAAGATTTGGTGCGTCAAATAACTTTAGTTCATTTTTATCTATTTTATATTTTATCCATTCAGTAATTGGAAATTTCGAGAAATAATGCTTCTCTTTTACCTCAAAATCATTGAAGGGTTTAAATGCATACTTCATGTCACCACCATATTCTACCTCACCATTTTCTCCGTACATCATAACTGAAATGTTGTTCTCTAAAGCAATTCTCGCAGGATAATTAAATTGACCATAAATAAATGGTTGAAATGGATCTCCTACAAAATTAAAGCTAAGCGAAGTTAATTTTTTATATATATCTTTTGTAGGTTTTCCCATAACATGATCAAATCCAGTATTTATGAAGTTAGATAAGTTTTTTTTTCCTATTTCTGTTGGAATTATGGGTGACCAAGTAACACAAAGAGGATTCATCCCATATTTAAACTTTAATTGATGAGCAACAAAACTTCCGTCTTTTCCACCACTACATGGTACAATAATATCATTCTTATTAGTTTTGCTTCTATGTTTATCAAGTAATCTCATTAATTCTTCTTCTCGTTTTTTCCAATTTATTTTAAATTTTTTATATTTTGCAAATTCACATGCAGAACATACTCCAAATTTATTAAAGGTTATTCGTGGCCTTTGATTGGACATTACACATTTTTTACAAAACAATACTTTTTTTGGAAGATTGTATAATTTTAAAACATTTTTTTTTTTTATTTTATTTTTATTTGTCATAAGTTCAAAAAAATATCATAAGTAAAATATCTGTAAAATTTCGTTTTTAGTTTATTTTATCTACCATGAGCTCATACCACCATCAACAATGAGATTATGACCATTAGTATAGCTTGACGCATTAGATGATAAATAGATTGCTGCACCAATAATTTCTGAAGTTTGCGCCATTCTCTTCATGGGATTTCTATAAGAATATTTTTTTATAAATTTTTTGCTTTGAGGCATCTTTGGGTTATATATTCCACCTGGACTAATTGAATTTACCCTAATTTTTTTATTTGATAAGTGAACTGCAAAATATCTTGTCATCTGATTTACACCAGCTTTTGAAGCACCATATATTTCTGAACTTTTTCTATCATTGCTAGTATAAATCCTTGGGTCAGGACTAATTAATGAGTAGATAGAGGAGATGTTAATTATACTTTTGCTTGGATCTTTTTTAGAAAGTTTATAAAAATTATTTATACTGTAAAAATAGGATTTAAGATTTATATTTGTGACAAAATCCAGTTCCTTTTCTGATCTTTTCGTAAAGGGTTTAAAAACAGCAACACCAGCGTTGTTAATTAAAGTGTCTATTTTCTTAAATCTTTTAAAAATCTTTTTAAAAATTAGGCTATTATCTTTATAGTTAGAAATATCTATTTGAAAATAATGAAAATTTTTATTAAATTTTTTTTTAGGTTTTTGAAGGTCTAGCCCAATGACTATACAACCACAATTCAAAAAAGCATTTATCAAGGCTGTGCCTAATTGACCTGAACAGCCAGTGATAATAATTTTTTTTTTGTTAAGCTGAAAAATATCATCTAAATAGTTTGAATTTTTTTTCATTTAGTTTGAGACTTTAAGAATTTAATACATACTTGTATAGGTATATTTATTAATTAATTCAAATTATGGATCCATTTATGGTACCATAACTCGGTTCTAGATATCTTAAAATTGTTTGATTGATATGCTTTTAAGGCTGAATAGTTTCTGCCCTGTGTAACCACTGATAATTTATTTACATTTAATTTAATTAACTCATTATTAACTGATGATAAAAGTGCCTGAGAAAAGCCTCTTCTTTGATATTTGCTAGAAATAGAAAAAAGACCGATTGTTGCTTTATGCAAATTAATTTTAATTGTACAAAACCCTATTGGCTTTTTCTTAAAACAGATTAATAAACAAAAACTGTCAAATGTTCCCTGAATAGCTTTTTTTAACCAGCTTACATAAAAATTTTTTACTTTTTTAACAGAAAACAAATTGTCAAAATAATATCTGGAATCTAGATAACTATTCTCTGCTATTGTTTTAATAGATTTAAAATCCAGCATCTTAGCTTTTCTAAATGAAACATCTTTTAATTTTATGTCGTTTTTAAGATTTGATTTTATATCTTTTTCTAAAGTTATTCTAATATCTTTAAAACCAAAATTATTTTCCTCTGCTATTTTCACTGTCTCTGCATCATGGCAATGCGAAAGAAATTGTATCATCTGTATCTTATTTTTTTTTATAAATTTATTACATCTAAACATTATATTTTGAGTTAATCTTTTTGGTCCTATAAAACAAATTTTTTTTTTCCAAAATTTTGTATCCCAATCCATAATTGTTATTACGTTTAAAATATATTTAAATTCTAAATTATTATGTATGTCTAACTGAATAGGTCTAAAAATTCCTTTTACTGGATTTACAATATTGTTATCTGATACCTTAAATAGTGGATCAATAATTATATCAATAAATTTATTATATTTTTTAAATTTACAAATGTTAATTAATATAATTTTATTTTGATGAATAATTTTTTGTATCATTTCGCTTAAATGTTCAAAAATTATAATGTCAAATTCTTTAACTAATTTTTTATTAATCTTACTTTCGTTACAAAATTCTATATTGGGTAAATTAAGCTTATTAATACCTAATAATATATTGGTATATCGAGTTTTTTTTTGGGGTATTACTACAAGTTTTCTCATCAAATGATTAAATAAACTTTTTAGCTATCTTCAAATCTTCACTTGTATCTATATCAATTGACTCTTCAAAATTCATTAAAAAATATCCGTAAAATGGAGAATAAAAAGTTTTATATTTTCTTAAAGTTTTAATTTTAGATATCCATATTGAGCCTGTTGGACAATAAAGTTTTTGCATATCTTGTGATCTTTTAAATAAGTTTTGTTTATTTAATGGTATGATTTTTTGATTTATAATTTTATGAGCCCATCGAGGATTTGAAAAACCATATTCAAAAAAAGAAATTTGAGAATTTTTTTTTTTCTGAAAAAAATTTTCAATGCATAGTTTTAAAGTTTTGAGCTTTCTAAAAGGGCAATTTGGCATTAATTGAACAACAACGTCAAATTTACCAAATAGTTTTTCTGATTGTTCAAGGGCTACTAGAGTTGCCTCGTGAATTGAAGCTTTATCCCCGTAAGCTCTCGGCCTTAAAAAGGGAGTATCTATGCCCTCTTTATTTGCATATGTTAATATTCTTTTTGACTCTGAACTTACAACTATTTTATCAATATATTTACATTTTTTTGCCACATCTAATGTCTTTTTCAAAATTGGCTTGCCGTCAAAATTTACGATATTTTTATCTTTAATTCTTTTTGAGCCTCCTCGTGCAGGAATTATCGCTATAATTTTTTTTTTGTTAAACAATTAATGTTTCCAATCTAGCGTCCTGCGTTTAGTATTCTTGCAACTGTGTTATGATGTTTATCTTTTTTAATATATCTTTTATTTTTTACTGCATAAGTGAAACTTTTTAATGATGAAATAAAATCATCTAAAACATAGTCAAAATCCCAATTAATTCTCATACATGATTTTGTGCCAATTATCTCAGTAAAGGGAATAAAATTTACACCATCTATAGTGTTAAAAACTGTAATTAAATTATCAGACCATTTTAATGTAACTGATGTTGAATTTTTGGTTTTAGTGGAAGATATTTTTAAAATTTTTTTATTTTTAAGCATTCTTAAAACTGGTTCGATAATATGTATAGAATATTGGATCCATGACCCCGAGACTGATGCGTTAATTAATTTTATTTTTCCAATCTGATTTTTTTCTTTTTTATTCAAAATTATTTTTTTGTTATGTATTAAAGGGCTTTCAGAGAACAATTGTCCTTGAAATTTTTGATTTTTAAGAAATTTTTTCAACTTTTTTGAATCAAAATGGATGAACTTATCAACTAAAATAGGCTTTCCATATTTAATTAGCTTATTAAGGTACTTTTCTCTTAATATAATATCATCTCTCAAAAGTAAAATAGCATCAACAGATGATGCCAACTCTTCGATATTTTTACAAACAGTTTTTATTTTGCAAGTTTTTGCTATTAATTCTGAATATCGTAAGTTTTGTGTCCAAACATGTGTAACTTCAACAGCATCTATCTTACTCAAGTTTAAATTATATTTTGGGAGATAGTCTCTAACTCTTTTAAATGGAATTCTGGATAGATTTCTATCAGAATAGCCGTTACATGCAATAGACCAGGAAAAAGGGTGACCATTCCCAGAGGAGAATCCTACTACGCCATATTTTAATTTCATGAATATAAGCTAAATTTCAAAATTTATTATGAAAATCTTCTATAAGCTGTTGTTACCCTTTCTGCTCTTCTCACGCCAAGAAAGTTATTGCCAAGAGATGACTCGTATCTTCTGATATTTTGAATTAAATTCTTCATTTGAATTTCTGTAATTGAAACGGGTCTGTCTACACATTTCATTGTTTTGTCAATCATAAAATGCTTCTCAATTATTTCTGCTCCCAGTAAAACAGCACAAAAAGGAACAAAAATATCATTAGTATGATCAGATTGTCCAATAGTGCATTCGAAGTTTTCTTTAAGGGTTTTTATACAATTAAGATTTGCATCTTTTTCTTTTGTTGGGTAGGAGGAAATACAATGTAGAAGGCTTATTTTATTTTTTTTATTTTTCTTAATAATGTTATATGCTTTTTTAATTTCTTGTAAATTTGACATTCCAACTGACATAATAAATTCTTTATTAAAATTTGAAATTTTTTCTAAAAAACTCAAATTTACAGTATCAAATGATGCAATCTTTATTTTTGAAACTTTCAATTCATGTAGAAATTGAAAGCTTTCAAAATCAAAAGGTGTTGACATAAATTCAATTTTTTTTTTTTTTGAATATTCGTTTAAGATCTCAAAATCCTTAAAACTAAGTTCACATTTTTTTAAAATTTCATAAATTGGAGATTTTCTTTTAACTCTTTTTTCTGTGATATAAGTTTGAAATTTAACAGCATCAACACCTGCTCTAGCAGAGGAATCTATTAGTTTTTTTGCTTTTTTTAAACTTCCTCCATGATTAATTCCAATTTCAGAGATTACGAAAGTTTTTTTCATTTAAAAATAATTACTTATTAACATGATTTATCTACCAAATACTCATCCTGTCATCAATGATTAAATCAATTTATGTCTTTCAAATATGGGTATTTAATAAAAGACAAATTTTCTAATGACCTTTCTGATAAAGGGTAATACTTTGAAGCATAATACAAAGATCTATTCAAAAGAATTAATATACATTTGGCATAAAATTTTGGATTTAAATAATTTGGTTTTTTTTGAATTATTTCGTCCCCATACCAATTTATTGTATCATTTAAATCTAATTTAAAAGATTTTTTCCAACTTTCATTTGCAAAATTATAAACCTTAGAATTTTTAAAAAATTCGCTATCTCTTCTATAACGGTCAGCTACTTTATCAAATTTTTTTCTAGTAAATCGCATATGAATATGAGCACGTTGTTTCTTTAATCTTCCAACACAAGTTCCTCGGTGAATTAAAAAAGGATTAAAGATGATTAAGTCCCCTGCATTAATTCTAAGTCTAGTCTCATTCTTAAGTATTTTTTTTTTTCCTAATATTTCTTTAGTAGGAATAAATTCATTTGAATATTTGTGTGATCCTGGCACTACATAAAAGCCATCTTCAGAAAAGAATGGCAACGTAGCCTGCACAGACATGATGTCAACTTCTGATTTTTTTAAAAAAACATCAGTTTCATCAGCTTCACCTGAAGGGGCGTCTCTGTGCCAATTACCTGAATGGCTTATATTTTTAGTACAGTGAATTCGATTTCTTGATAAAAAAACTTGCTCATCTCTTAAAATAACTCTAGAAATTTCCAGAACATTACTTTCCATAATAGATAAAAACAAATCTTCCTCAAAAATATCCTGATGAAATATATGCTCAATACCATATATATCATTAAAGGCAATATCTACAAATTTTCTGAAATATAAATACTTATAATCTTCACATTTTTTTCTTATTCTATTATAGGCTTGAATAGATTTCTTAACAGTATTCTCACTAATAACGTCTCTAAATATTAGATATCCTTCATTGTCAAATTTATCTAATTCACTAGAGGAAATATTAAATGACATTTTCCAAATATATTACATATAGAAATGGTTGTCTATGTGTTCCTTAAAAATAATATTTTTGAACAAAATTTTTTTATTTTAAATTATTTAATTAAGTATTTTTTTTAAA
>CENP01063924.1_pt1 | contig 14096 bp, 10 predicted proteins | sample 361281 | NCBI WGS metagenome assembly CENP01 (sample SAMEA2591122, study PRJEB7988) | marine metagenome | biome: marine biome (ENVO:00000447); feature: deep chlorophyll maximum layer (ENVO:xxxxxxxx); material: saline water (ENVO:00002010), including plankton (ENVO:xxxxxxxx) | depth 70 m
GTGGCACTTTTTCTTTAAAAAATAGTATTTTAAAATAATTTTATTTTTGCATCTTTTCATATGTCAAAACATCATGGTTTTGTCAACCCAATTATTTGATAAATCCAACAATTTAGGTGGTTATAGCAGTAGGGCTCACCTCTTCCCATCCCGAACAGAGAAGTTAAGTCTACTAGCGCAGATGGTACTGCCATTGGTGGGAGAGTATGTCGCCGCCTCCTTTAAAGTCCTTTAATTTTAATTAGAGGGCTTTTTTTATTTTTAAAATATTTAGAATTTTAACCTATGAAAAAAATCTTATTATTAATCTTTTTAAATTTTTTATTTGTTTTTGGCCAAAAACCTGAATTTTCGGAATTAGTTCTTCCACCCAAGCAGATTGTAAGGATTGACTACCCGTTACTTAAAGCTTTTAAAATAAAAGTTTATAATAAGTCAAAGTTTTTTTTAGGAATATCTTTGTTAAGCCGTGATAAAGATTCATTGCATGAAAATTTCAGCTTAGAAAAGGGAAAGTTCAGATCTTTAATTGTAAGAGATGATCAATATTTGCAATTTGAAAATCGGTATTTAGCATCTTTAAAAGTAGTTTTTACTTTAGAAAAAGATAATCAAACACCCAATAAACTGCAAAAAAATCTAACACCACAAAGAGCATTTTATTTAGAAAATAATACCTCCCAAAAAATTCCACTTCAAATTCCAGGTGTAATGAGCTCAAATTTAAACCCTTTCTCTAGAAGTGGTATGGACTTAAAAAATGGACAAAAAATATTTCTTAGTTTAGGTAAAAAGAAAGTATTAATCCTTACTATAACCGATACAATAGCACATGGGTCAAGAATCGATGTTGCACGTTTAATTAATGAGGCTCTAAACAAGCTCGAAGATTAAGATTTGGGATTTATAAGTTTTTCAAAAACTTTTTGTTAAAGGCCCCTCTATTATAATCCAGCCTGTATTAAAAATTCTCTAACTTATGAATGAAAATCTAGGCTACCTATTAAATATTTTAGTTAATTGCTAAATCTCCTGTTTTATTTTTTTTAGGTAGATTTGAGTTACCCATCAAATAATTGTCAACTTGGTAAGCGACTTCTCTACCTTCTGAAATTGCCCATACAATAAGTGATTGACCTCTTCTGCAATCTCCAGCAGTAAATATTGATTTCTTATTGGTCTGATACTCTTTTTCACCTTTGATATTTCCTCTCTCATCAAAAGTTAAACCAAATTGTTCAGGCAGATTTTTTTCAGGACCTGTAAATCCAAGAGCCAATAATACCATTTCACAAGGCCACATTTTTTCTGAACCCTCTTTTTCGATAAGTTTTGGTCTTTCACCTGGAATTTTTTCCCATTGAACTTCAACTGTTTTTAAAGCTTTTACGCGACCTTTATCATCTCCAACAAATTCTTTAGTTAAAATACTCCATTCTCTGTGACTTCCTTCTTCATGAGATGAAGATGTTTTTAATTTGAAGGGCCAGTAAGGCCAAGGATGTTCATCAGTTCTTCCTTCAGCAGGTTTTGGCATGATTTCAAAATTTGTTACACTTTTAGCACCATGTCTATTTGAAGTTCCAATGCAATCAGATCCTGTATCACCTCCACCTATAACAACAACATTAAGGTCTTTAGCTGAAAATTTTATATCACGTTTGTGTTGACCATCTACAGCCTTATTATTGTGTGGAAGAAAATCCATCGCTTGAATAATACCTTCTAATTCAGATCCTGGAATAGGCATATCCCTTTTGATTGTAGCTCCAGTTGCTAGAACCACTGCATCAAATTGTTTCTCAAGTTCTTTAGCCGAGATTGTTTTACCGACTTCAACATTGCATTTGAATTTAATTCCTTCAGATTTAAGAATTTCTAGACGCCTGTCAATTACATTTTTTTCCATTTTGAAATCGGGAATCCCATAACGTAATAGCCCACCGATTTTATTTTCACGTTCAAAAACTGTTACTGAATGCCCAGCTCGATTTAGTTGTTGAGCAGCTGAGAGACCGGCAGGTCCTGATCCAATAATGGCAACTTTCTTACCAGTTCTAAGTTCGGGTACTTCAGGCTGAATCCAACCTTCACTGAAACCCCTTTCAACAATATATTTTTCAATTAATTCTATTGAAACAGGTGGATTTACTATTCCAAGAACACATGCTTCTTCACAAGGTGCTGGGCAAAGCCTTCCTGTAAATTCGGGGAAATTATTTGTGCTATGTAATATATTTAGAGCGCGTTCCCATTCATTATTATAAACAGCATCATTAAAGTCTGGGATTAAGTTACCAAGAGGGCAGCCGCTATGGCAAAAAGGAACACCACAATCCATACAGCGAGCTCCCTGTTCTTGTAATTCGTTTTTCTTTGGAGCTAAAGTAAATTCGTTATAGTTTTTTATCCTGTTTCTTGGGTCAATAACGGATTCTTTAAGCCGATCATATTCCATAAAACCTTTAATTTTTCCCATATTAGAAAGATTTTTCAAGTTTATTTTCTGCCATCATTTCAAGTGCACGTTTATAGTCTGTTGGCATTACTTTTATAAAGTTAGTAACCGACTTTGACCAATTTTTAAGTATACCAATCGCTTTTGGACTTTTAGTATACTTTATATGATTTTCAATCAATTCTTTAATAGTTACTACATCGCTATTTTCTAAATTCTCTAATTCTACCATTTCAACATTAAATTTTCTTTCGTCGAATAAAGCATTGTCGTTATAAATATATGCAATACCTCCACTCATACCGGCTGCAAAGTTTCTCCCTATATCACCTAAAATAAGAGCTATACCACCAGTCATGTATTCGCACCCGTGGTCTCCTACTCCTTCTACTACAGCTTTTGCTCCTGAATTTCTGACACAGAATCGTTCACCAGCAATACCATTTATATAGGCTTGACCAGAGGTAGCACCGTACAATGCTACATTTCCAACTATAACATTCTCGTGTGGAACAAAGTTTGACTTCTCAGGAACCTTTGCAATTAATTTTGCACCCGAAAGACCCTTTCCAAAATAATCATTAACAGTTCCTTCAATTTTCATTGAAAGTCCGTTGGCGGCAAATGCTCCAAAACTTTGCCCTGCTGTACCTGTAAAGTTCAACTTAAGGGTATCTTCTGGAAGTCCGTCAGCTCCATGAGCTTTTGAAATCTCATTACTAATTATAGCCCCTATTGTCCGATCAGTATTTTTAATATGAAAATTTAGTTGCTGTTTTTTCTTATCCTTTAGTGAAAGTTTAGCCTTTTCTAAAATCTCGATATCAAGAACATTCTCCAAATTATGGTCCTGTGATTTTGTATTGCGCTCAGGTATTTGTTTAGGTACTTTAGGTTTATGCAATATTTTCGATAAGTCAATTCCTTTTGCTTTGAAATGGTTTATTGCTTTTTTCATATTTAATTTCTGTGATTGACCAACCATTTCGTCTACGGTTCTAAAACCTAAATCTGCCATTATTTGCCTTAATTCCTCTGCAATGAAATGCATGAAATTTATTACGTGTTCAGGTTTTCCTTTAAAGTTTTTACGTAGCGTTGGATCTTGGGTCGCAATTCCTACAGGACAAGTGTTTAAGTGACATGCACGCATCATAATACATCCCGAAGCTATGAGTGGAGCGGTGGAAAATCCAAATTCTTCTGCACCTAATAAACAAGCAATAGCGACGTCTTTTCCTGTTTTCATTTGACCGTCACATTCAAGGACTACACGACTTCTTAAATCGTTCATAACTAGTGTCTGTTGCGCTTCAGCTATTCCTAATTCCCATGGGAGGCCAGCGTGTTTTAGAGAGGTTAAGGGAGAGGCTCCAGTGCCTCCATCGTAACCTGAGATTAAGATTACGTCTGCTTTAGCTTTTGCTACCCCAGCTGCAATTGTTCCTACTCCAACCTCTGAAACTAGTTTAACATTTATTCTAGCTTTCCTATTAGCATTTTTCAAGTCATAAATTAATTGAGACAAGTCTTCGATTGAATATATATCATGATGTGGAGGAGGGGATATTAGACCAACATACGGAGTTGAATTTCTCACCGACGCTATATAAGGGTTTACTTTTGGGCCTGGTAGTTGACCACCTTCTCCAGGTTTAGCACCTTGAGCCATTTTAATTTGAATCTCTTCAGCACTACTCAAATAATGGCTTGAAACACCAAACCTTCCAGAAGCAACCTGTTTAATAGCAGAATTTTTAAAGTTTCCATCCTTATCTGGTTTAAAGCGTTTTGGATCTTCGCCTCCCTCTCCAGAATTACTTTTACCCCCAATTTTATTCATCGCTATTGCTAGGTTTTCATGAGCTTCTTGGCTTATTGATCCTAAAGACATAGCACCTGTTTTAAAACGCTTGACAATTTTAGTCCAAGGTTCTACCTGATCAATTGGAACTGGATCATAACCTGAAAATTCGAATAAACCTCTTAATGTCATTAGTTTCTCATTCTGGTCATTTATCATTTTTGAAAATGCCTCGTAGCTTTCTGGTTTATTTTGTCTAACTGCTTGTTGCAAAGATGCTATTGTTGAAGGATTAACTACATGTGCTTCTCCGTCTCTTCTCCATCTATAGTCTCCACCTATCTCAAGTGGTAAACCTAGTTTTGACTCATGCAAGTAGGCCTTGCTATGTCTTTTACTAATTTCTTTTTCTATTTCATATAAATTGATTCCTTCAATTCTAGTTGGGGTATTGTAAAAAAATCTATCTATTAGCTTTTTAGATAATCCCAGGGCCTCATAAATTTGGCCTCCTCTGTAAGAGTGCAAGGTAGAGATACCAATTTTATTCATCACCTTTATTATTCCTTTTGCAATTGCTTTATTGAAGTTATTTATTGATTTTTCTGCACTTTCTAAAATAAAGTTATTGTTGCATTGATAAGTAATGATTTCATTCACTAAATATGGATTAACAGCACTTGCTCCATACCCAAACAACAACGAAAAATGATGTGGCTCTCTTGGTTCAGCTGATTCTATAATAATTCCAAATTGGGATCGCTTTTTGAATCTCTTAAAGGCATGATGTACATGAGATGTGGCTAATAACATTGGTATAGGAGCAAGAGAGGGAGACACACCACGATCAGATAGTACAATAATATTTACACCTTTAGCAAGGGCATTATCAACTTCACTTATCATGTCCTCTAGTGCGTCTTCTAAACCATTTAATCCATTATTAATTTCATATAGTGTTGAAATTGAAGCAGCCTTAAAATCTTTTCTATTTAGATTCTTTATTTTGTCTAGATCTTCATTCGAGATTATAGGATTTTGTATGCATAATTTTTTTGAATGTTCTGCATGGGTTTCAAAAAGATTAAATTCTTCACCTATGCTAAGGCTAATGTCAGTAACAATTTCCTCTCTTATTCCATCAAGTGGTGGATTTGTAACTTGTGCAAAAAGCTGTTTAAAGTAATTATATAGAAGTTGAGTACGATCAGAAAGTACAGCAAGAGGGGTATCTACACCCATTGAACCTATAGCTTCCTTTCCATTTAAACTCATCGGAGTTATAATTGTTTTTAGGTCTTCTTGAGTATATCCAAAAATTCTCATTCTAGTTTCAAAACCTTCACTTTCAATTTTAGTTTTGTTCCCTGTATAAGGAATATCTTTAAGGTGAAGAAGGTTTTGTTTTAACCATTTCTTATAAGGCTTATCAAGTGAGATTTGTTTTTTTATTTCATCATCTTCAACTATACGACCCTCATCCATATTTACCAAAAACATTTTCCCTGGTTCCAGCCGTCCGTGCATTTGTATATTTTCTGGATCAATTTCAAGGACTCCAGTTTCCGAAGACATAACCACGTATCCATCTTTTGTCACAGTATATCGGGATGGTCTAAGTCCATTTCGGTCTAAAAGTGCTCCAATATATTTCCCGTCTGTAAATGGAATAGATGCAGGACCGTCCCAAGGTTCCATAATACACGAATTATATTGATAAAATGCTTTTTTATCTTCATCCATATACGTATGTTTTTCCCAAGCCTCTGGGACCAACATCATCATCGCTTCTGGGAGTGACCGTCCAGTGGCAAGAAGAAGCTCTAATGTCATATCCATTGAGGCAGAGTCTGACTTATCAGGTATTACTATTGGCAATATTTTTTTTAAATCAGAACCAAAAGCTTTACTTTTTAAGAGCTCTTCCCTAATCTGCATCCTACTAAAATTACCCTTGTAAGTATTAATTTCTCCATTATGACACATATAACGAAACGGCTGAGCAAGATCCCATGTAGGGAATGTGTTTGTAGAAAAACGTTGATGTACTAGTGCCAAACGAGTCACTACAGCTGGATCTTCAAGGTCATTGTAATATCCTTTTATATCTTCAGGAGTCAATAAACCTTTATAAATTAATGTATGAGTTGATAGGCTGGGTAAATAAAAATAAGAGGATTGCGAAAGTTTAGAATCTGATATTGTGTGCTCAGCTATTTTTCTTGAACAATATAGCTTTATATTGAACTCATGATCAGATAGTTCGCCAGATCCTTTACCTACAAAAATCTGCATAATATGCGGCTCAGTTAGCGCTGCTATATTTCCAACAACTTCATGGTTTACTGGAACTTTTCTCCATCCTAAAATTTCAAGTCCCTGATTTTTAATTTCATTTTCTAAGACACCAATACAATAGGTTCTTTGATTTTCTTTTTTTGGTAGGAATACCATGCCAACAGCATACTGATGCATTTCAGGAAGCTCAAATCCACATTGTTTTTTCAGGAAATTATGTGGTATTTCAATTAGAATACCAGCACCGTCACCGGTTTTACCGTCAGCACTAACAGCTCCACGATGTTCAAGGCAATCTAGAATATCTAGTGCTTTATGAATTATATCATTAGTTTTTTTTCCCTGAAGACTACATATGAATCCTGCTCCACAGTTGTCATGTTCAAATTGAGGGTCGTAAAGGCCTTGTTTTGACGGTAGCATAATTTTTAAAAGCTAACAAAAATAGTAAATCAACACTCTTAAATTACAATAAAACTTCCTAAATCTAGCTATTTTTAAAGATCACAAAATTTTATTCATAAAACAGAGGAATCTTTAAATTTTAACCAGTTTTTATTAAAAAAAATGAAAAATTAACAATTTTCACTTCCTTTGCTTTTTAATAATTTAAAAAATTTATAATTGTTAAAAAATACTTACAAAGTTATAGGAGTAATGTCAGGGACTTCTTTGGATGGAATTGATCTGGCTTGTGTAAATTTCAGGCTCGATAAATTTTGGAATTTTGATGTAGAGGCTACTAAGACAATTGGCTATTCAAAACAATGGATTACTAAATTAGAAGAGTTGTTTCATGCAACTAAAGAATCTATTGAAGCAGGAGATGAGTCCTATACTTTATTTTTAGCCGAAAGTATCAATTCATTTGTTAAAGAATATAAATTATCTAAAATCGATGCAATATGTTCACATGGACATACACTATTCCATGATCCAAATAAGGGATTAACTTTTCAATTAGGTAATAGAAAGGTTTTAGCTACACTAACGGGCTTAAATGTAGTTTGTGATTTTAGGACCCAGGATATTAAGTTAGGTGGTCAGGGGGCACCATTAGTGCCAATTGGAGATAAATTATTATTTCGTAATTATGAAGCATTCCTCAATTTAGGTGGTTTTTCAAATGTCTCAAAAGTTTCAGATAAAGCTGCTATTGCTTATGACGTTTGTGCTGTAAATACTGTTCTTAATTTTTTGGCTAACAAAAAAGGAAAATTGTATGATTTAAATGGGAATATGGCTAAAAAAGGCAAATTAATTTTACCCTTGTTAAATGAATTAGAATCATTTGAATATTATCAAAGGACTCCTCCAAAGTCTTTAGGGTTCGAATGGGTGAATGCTAAAATATTACCACTTCTAGAAAAATATAGTTCAAACAGTGTTGAGAATCTATTAAACACATATACTATTCATATTGCTTCATTGATTGGGAAAAACTTTGATTATGGGCAAAATGTATTGGTAACTGGTGGAGGGGCTAAGAATGATTTTTTGATAAAAAAAATTAAAGAAAATGACTTTGCAAATTTCCTAGTACCATCAGAAGTTATAATTGATTACAAAGAAGCAATTATTTTCGGTTTTTTAGGGGTTTTAAGATTAAGAAATGAAGTTAATTGCTTAGCTTCAGTCACTGGAAGTAAGAGCGATCACAGCTCTGGAAATATTTTTACTCCCTAATTTTTTAAGGATACTTGAGTATTAGGGTATAGATTTTTTTATTTTTAACAAACAAACCGATAATTGACTCATGGAAACCATTATTATAACAATTTTTGTTCTAGGCTATTTGGCTATTACCCTCGAGCATAGTTTAAAAGTTGATAAACTCATTCCCGCACTAGCTATGATGGCATTAATGTGGGCTATAATATCTCTTTCTCACTTACCTGTTTTTGATGTTAATACAGAATTAAAACAACTTGAGCCTTCACATATTGATGAAATATTATTGCATCATCTTGGTAAAACAGCTGAGATAATAATTTTTCTTTTGGGCGCAATGACTATTGTTGAAATCATTGATTATTTTAATGGATTCTTTACGATTAAAAATTTTATCAAAACCAGAAGTAAAAAAGGGTTATTATGGATTTTTTCGATTCTTGCATTCATCCTCTCTGCTATAATTGATAATTTGACTGCAACCATTGTGCTTATTACAATTCTACAGAAAGTTGTACTTAAAAGAGACACACGTCTTTGGTTTGCAGGACTTATAATTGTAGCTGCTAATGCAGGTGGTGCTTGGTCACCAATTGGTGATGTTACTACAACTATGCTTTGGATTGGTGATAAAGTCACAACTCTCAACTTGATAACATACGTTTTACTCCCATCAATTTTTTGTTTAGGGATCCCAGTTGGTATAGCTTCTTTTTTACCCGCTTTTCAAGGTGAAATTGATGAAGCGGTTGCGGATGAAACAGATGTTGGTTTTCATAAACATGGAGCGAGTATGTTGTACCTAGGCCTTTCAGCTATAATTTTTGTGCCTGTTTTCAAAACTATAACCCACCTACCACCATATGTTGGCATGATGCTTTCTTTAGCAGTTGTTGCAACATTTGCTGAAATTTTTAGCAAGGCAAAAATAAATATTACATCCTTTGACGAAGAAAGTGACGCTCATCAAACAAGTAGCCCTGTTCATCGATCATTATCAAAAATTGAATTACCAAGTATATTATTTTTTTTGGGGATTTTACTTGCAGTTGCAGGACTAGAATCACTAGGATTGTTATTTAATTTTGCTGAGGGTCTCAATAAAACAATACCTAACACTGATATTGTTATAGGATTGCTTGGTATTGGATCTGCAGTCATTGACAACGTTCCATTAGTTGCAGCAAGTATGGGTATGTTTTCTAATTCAGTAGATGATCCAGTATGGCACCTAATTGCTTACTCAGCAGGAACTGGTGGAAGTATGCTAATAATTGGTTCTGCTGCAGGTGTTGTTGCAATGGGAATGGAAAAAATTGATTTTTTCTGGTATTTAAAAAAAATTGCCTGGCTAGCCTTTTTAGGATTTTTATCTGGTTTTATTGTTTTTATTGTTATGCGAGATTTTCTATTCTAAATATTTAACCATTCAATAAATGCCAAAATAAGATATTAACATGATTTTAACCCTTCAACAACCATCTCCATTTCAAACTCAAAAAACATTTTCATTAGTAGAATTAATTGAAAATGGCGGCCTAGGGGGACAAATTATTATTGGTCTTTTATGTACTCTTCTACTAACTGTCGTTTACATTTACTTTGAAAGGATTTTTGCAATTCGTTCTGCAGTTAAGATGACACCAACATTTATGTCTCAAATTAGATCTTTTGTGATACAAGGGAAAGTGGAGGAAGCTCAAAAATTATGTTTGAAGGAAAATGTTCCAGTTTCAAGGCTAGTTTCTAAAGGATTGTCTAGAATTGGTAGACCATTGGAAGATATCAATACTGCTATTGAAAATGCAGGTCGTTTAGAGGTATATCAACTTGAAAAAAACATTAGTATTTTAGCAACTATTGCTGGTGCTGCACCTATGCTTGGCTTTCTAGGCACAGTAATTGGAATGATTATTTCCATTTTTGAAATTTCTAATGCAGGGGGTAATATTGACATGCAATTACTTGCTGACGGGCTTTATACTGCTATGACAACAACTGTTGCAGGATTGATAGTCGGTATAATAGGTTATGTATCTTACAATCATTTAGTTGTAAAAACAAACAATGCAGTTTATCTTATGGAATCAACAAGCTTGGAGTTTTTAGACTTACTAAACGAACCAGCTTAGATGAACCTTAGAGGAAGAAATAAGATCAGTCCTGAATTTAATATGTCTTCAATGACTGATGTTGTATTTCTCTTATTGATTTTTTTTATGATAGCCTCAACCTTGGCTAAACAATTGAATACAATAAAAGTCAAACTCCCTGAGGCTGAGGGTAAAACTGAAAACAGAAATGCTTTTGCAGTTACTATAACCAATTCAAATAAGTTTTACATTGATTCTAATATTACACCAAAAAATAATTTAGAGGATAAAATTATTTCAACTTTTTCGTCCTTAAATACACCTTCGTTAATTTTAAGAGCTGAAGAAAAAGTGCCAATAGATGAAGTTATTTTCGTAATGAATATCGCAAACAAAAATGGCATTAAAGTAGTACTTGCTGTAGAAAGTCAATAAAGTTTAAATTTATTAGATGATAATTTTTGATTCTCCCCACAAAAAAAAATCAGCTAGCATCACATTTGTTGTGGCTTTACTTCTTGTTATTCTTTTTTTTGGCTTAGGATTTACTTATTATGATCCACCTATAGATTATGGGATGGAGATTAGTTTAGGAAACACTGTGCATAGTTCTGGAAATATCAAAAAACAAAATCAACAAACAAATAAGTTAAATGGAGTTGGAAAAGATCAAAGTTCAGTTAAACCTACTAGTAAGTCTAATGCTAAAATTAATCCATCTAAGAAATCAAAGTCTGTTTTAACGGAAAGAAAATCTTCAATATCCATTCCAAAAAAAGAAAACTCAATAAAACAAAATCAAGATCCCAATAAATTAAAAGAAAATAAGAAAATAGAAAAATTACCAATCAAAAAAGAGAACCCAAAGGTTTCGAAAACTACCAAAAATATTGTATCTAATCTCCTGAAAAAAAATAGTCAGTTAAATGAAGAGCTGTCCAATAATAGTCTGAAGGGTTTAGATGGAAATATCCAAAATGAGAGTGGTTATTCTTCCACTTATTATAACAATATGATTTTTGGATCATACGCTAAGGGATATGGTTTGAATGGTAGAAGTTTAAAATCTAAAGGTAAGGTATTGCAAGAATGTAATGAACAAGGATTAGTTGTTGTTAGAGTAAGTGTCAATCGTCAGGGAGAAGTTGTTTCAGCAGAACCAGGCGTTAAAGGGACTACAAATACTCATCCTTGTTTGCTTGATCCAGCAAAAAAAACAGCTCAATTACACAAATGGTTTCCGGACGATGATGCACCAGAACTGCAAATTGGGTTTGTTGTAATTCAATTTAAACTTGGAGAATAAAAGTTGAACACTTACAAAGAAACATTAAAATGGATGTTTTCGAAACTTCCGATGTATCAGCGTCTAGGACCTGCAGCTTATCGTTCAGGGTTAGATTCAATCAAACTACTTGATCTTTATCTTGGCTATCCACATAAAAATTTTAAATCTATTCACATCGCAGGTACTAATGGGAAAGGATCTACAAGTCATATGATAGCCTCTGTACTTCAAGCAGCAGGTTACAAAACGGGTCTTTATACCTCCCCTCATTTGTTAGATTTTAAAGAAAGGGTTAAGGTAAATGGTATAGAAATTTCTCCAGATGAAGTCGTAATTTTTATAAACTCAAATAAGTCTTATTTTGAAAAAGAAAAATTTACCTTTTTTGAGATGTCTGTAGCCCTAGCATTCTGGTATTTTAGTAAAGTTAAGGTTGATTATGCCATAATTGAAGTTGGATTGGGAGGAAGATTAGACGCTACTAATATAATTACACCAGTATTATCAATTATTACAAATATTGGTCTCGACCATACACAGTTTTTAGGTAAAACACACAAAAAAATAGCTTTTGAAAAAGCGGGAATTATCAAGAATAGAATTCCAATAATAGTTGGAGAAAAAGATATTAAAACAGAAGATACATTTATAGAAATATCTAGAAAGTTAAACGCACCTTTATACTTTGTCAAAAACACCTCAGCCAATTTCACCTCAGACTTAAAAGGATTTTATCAGATAAAAAATATTCAAACAGTAATTACTGCATTTAATCACTTGCCTGATATTAATTTAGATAACTCAATAATTAAAAAAGGACTCAACAGAGTTGTTGAAAATACCGGATTAAAAGGGCGATGGCAAGTTGTACAAAATTCACCTAAAGTAATTTTAGATATTGGACATAATAGAGAGGCACTCACATTAATATCCCAGCAGCTTAGCGAAATTTCATATGGTAAACTATATTTAGTTATGGGATTCATAAAAGAAAGAGAAATAAATTCTTTGCTCTCACTTTTCCCGAAAGAAGCAAACTTTTATTTAAGCAGCCCCAACATTGAAAGGGCCATGCCTCTTAAAATTTTGAAGTCATTCTTAGAATCTTCGGATTTAAAAATAAATTATTTTAAATCCATTCCTATTGCATATAAAATGGCAATATCAAATTCAGGTCCAGATGATTTGATATTTGTAACTGGGAGTACTTTTGTCGTGGCAGATATTCTAGAATATTTGGAGATGAAAGGTTAATTTAAAATTTTGAGTTTTAGTTTTAGCCTATAAATTTTATCTTTACACCCCAAGATAAATATTTGGGCGCTTAGCTCAGTTGGTTCAGAGCACCTCGTTTACACCGAGGGGGTCGGGGGTTCGAATCCCTCAGCGCCCACATTTAATTCTACGTGTTAAGCTTTATATTTACTCTTTGCTTATTTTAGATTAAGCTTATTTTGCTAAATTGTATAAAAATCCCTCTATGTTCAAAATTGGTATGACAGACCGCTTGTCTCTATACATTATCATCTTATTCTACTCAGGGGCATTTGTTGTCGGATACAACTTTTTGGACAAGGATCATGATCAAACATTTTTAGAAGCGGATAATAATAAAAGACTCATTCATCTGGTTTTAATTAAATTTAAAGAACAAATCACTTCTCAACAATTCCAAAAATTAACTGATGGTGCATACAACCTCCAGGCTATCCCAGTCGTTGAGCAATTAAATTTCACAGAGAATATCTCTCCTGAACGTTTAGGCAAGGGATATACACATAGTTTGACAATGAAATTCAAGTCAGCTAATGATAGAGATAGTGTTTATTTACCCCATCCAATTCATAAAAAGTTTGTTGATTATTTTCTTCCTTTAACGGAATCTGTTTTAGTTTATGACTTTTGGGAATAAATTAATTACCAATAAGCTTGTCAATTTTTTCACGCTCCTCTTTAGCTAGTTCTGCATCAACTAATATTCTTCCGCTATGTTCGTCAGTTATTATTTTGTTCCGTGATGCAATTTCTAGTTGAACTTGAGGTGGAATTGAAAAATAAGATCCACCTGAGGCACCGCGTTCAATTGATACAATTGCCAAACCATTTTTTACGCTAGATCTAATTCTTTTGTAAGAGTTTATTAGTACTTCTTCAATATCTTTTTCAAATTCGGCAGATTTTTTTTGAAGTAGATCCTCTTCTTTATGTGTTTCTTTTAGAATTGTTTCAAGTTCACTTTTTTTGGAATCCAGATGTTTTGATCGGTCTTCGATTTTTTGCATTATTTCTTCTAGTGATAATTCTTTTTGTTCAATATTGCTTTTAAATTCGTTAATCTTCTTTTCAGCTAGTTGAGACTCTAAGTCCTGATATTCTTGTTCTTTAACAATCGAATTATATTCTCTGTTGTTACGGACATTTTTTAGTTTTTCCTCATATTTTTTGTGGAGCTCTTTAGCATTTTCAATAATCTTTTTCTGTTCG
>CENP01061472.1_pt1 | contig 14089 bp, 13 predicted proteins | sample 361281 | NCBI WGS metagenome assembly CENP01 (sample SAMEA2591122, study PRJEB7988) | marine metagenome | biome: marine biome (ENVO:00000447); feature: deep chlorophyll maximum layer (ENVO:xxxxxxxx); material: saline water (ENVO:00002010), including plankton (ENVO:xxxxxxxx) | depth 70 m
GAGGGCTACTCTCATTCTTCAATTTTCTTGTAATCTTTGAAAACAGTGAACTCTGTTAAATCTCTATAACCATTTACTTCATCTAAATCAATATTGTTTTGTGGATAATTTTGGAGTAGTGCAAGGCCATGTGCTGCTTGTTGTGGAGTCATATACATATTCCAACCTAAAAAGGTAATATCGTCTTCTTTATAATTCTTTTCACTTCGGCCCTCGTATCTAGCTTTTTTAAACCACTCTACAGCTTCTAAATCATCAGTTAAAATCATTCCTCCTTTAGAGATTCCTAAGTTCTTTTTTATATGAAATGATAGACCCATATAACCTCCTTGAATATACATTTCACTAGTTAACCTTTTAGCAGCATCATAAATCGGATAAGGCTTTAATTGGTAAATACCTTGCCAATCATTTGCAGATTTTCTCTTATCAAAAACCACATTGCCACCTGCATGGATAATTGACTGTGGTACTGACAAATATGTTTTTGAAGGAATTGTAACTTCATCAACATTTAAATATTTACAAATGAGAAATAATGCGTTTGTACAGCTATTCAATGCTACAGCATAGGGCGCTCCCGTATATGAGGCTATTTCTTCCTCAAACATTTGCACAATTTTATAAGGATTATTTTTCATTTGTTGTATGTGTAACTTTTTTTGCCATTTTACTTTGATACAATAAAATTGTTTAAAACCAGATAATCAATCCCTGACATATAAAAACAATCTAAAGCGTCACCAGGAGTTTCAACAAGGGGCATTCCGTTAACATTAAATGATGTGTTCAAAATAATTGGAAATCCACTAAGTTTTTCAAATTCTCTTATAAGATTATAAAATTTAGGATTTGTTTCTATCGAAACTGTTTGAAGCCTTCCAGTACCATTATAATGGACAACACCAGGAAGTTTTTCCCAGAATTCTTTTTTAAAAGTAAATACTCTTTCCATAAAATATGAATTCTGATCATTTAATATAATTAAATAATCATTTTGGCTTTCTTTAATAATTGAGGGCGCAAATGGTCTAAAACTTTCTCTATATTTAATTGAGGAGTTAACTTTTTCCTTAATATTTACTGCCTTTGGATTTGCTAAGATACTTCTATTGCCGAGTGCTCTTTGACCAAACTCACTTCTACCCTGAAACCAAGCTAATATTTTATTTTGATTAATTAATTTAGCAGTATATGATTCTATGTTTTCAATTTTTTTGAAATTTATTTTACGTTTGTTTAATTCATCCATAATATCTTGATCGCTATACTCATTACCAAAATAATTTTGGTTCTTGGAATTAATATTAATTTTCCCTTTTTTATCATAAACACATCCATATAGGGCCGATCCCGTTGATATTCCACTATCATCTGGACTACCTCCTATGTAGACTTCTTCATAATTCGTATTTTCTATTAATTTTCCATTCATAACTGAATTCATAAAAGCTCCGCCTGATAAAACCAACTTGTTTGATTTAGTTAATTTTTGAAGGTTATTTAAAATTTCAAAACATGATTCTTCTACGACTTTTTGAACAGAGGCAACAAGATTATAATGATATTGGTTTAATTTATTGTCTTTTAAGGGGGTGCCAAAAGTTTCTATAAATTTAGGGGAAAAATAATTTTTGGTAAAAAAAAGAAAGTGTTCGAAAAAGCTTAAATCTAATTCAAAATTTAATTCATTAACACAAATCAAATTTTTAATCTTTTTATATTCTTTTTTTGGGTCACCTAATGATGCTAAAGCCATTACTTTCCATTCATCTTCATTTGGGTTAAATCCCAAAAATTGAGTAAACGTTGAATAAAAACTTCCCAACGAATGTGGCGTGCGAAAAGAAGAAATCGTGTTTATTGAATCCATATTAATTGTTCCCACAATACCTGATTTGGTTTCGCCAAATCCATCTGCAACAAGAAAGTCAGATTTTGGAAATTTTGATTGTAAAAATGAATTACTCAAATGAGCTAAATGATGATCAACATAGTGAATTTTAAAATTCGTTCCTAATGCTTGTATTTCTTGTTGGATTTTGATTTTGGGATCATCCAGCAAACTTGATATTTCTTTAACTGATGAATAAATTAGCTTTCCCCTATCATTAAAAGAATCTTGAAGGTTACCATTTGAATTGAAAAGATAATAAGCTGGATTCCAACCGATATAAATATCGGAGATTTCAGAAATCGATATTCCAGCGATTTTACAGCAATTTAATATTGCTTTTTTTGGAAAACTTTTATCACTTTTAATTCTACTTAACCTTTCTTCTGTAATAGCTGCTTTTATTGATCCATTTGATATTATAGCAGCTGAGGAATGAAAACCACTTATATTTAATCCAAGAATAATACTCATAGTTTTTATTTTAAATGCATTTTTTTAATTTATTGAAATCTCCGTTTTTAAAGTCTTTAATATATTCTCTGTCTGCAGGAATATTAAACTTATCGGAAAGCGCTGTTCCAATATCAATATAAGTATTATCAGGGTGGGATTTTGCTAATTCATATTGAGCAATATTTGAAAACGCTGAGGCTGAAAATAAAAATATTTCATCTTTAATTTTATTTTTTTTTATATGGATTCTAATATCCTCTATCGGTGAAAGATTTGAAAAATCATTATTCCCAATTCTAAAATCTTTTTTCACCCAATTTAATTTTGATAAATCTGCGTTTATGTTACAGATAATATTGGCTCCTCTTTCTATAATTACTGGATAAAATTCTTCTAAAAAAAGTGGATAGTTTGAGTTTATTAGAACATTTGACCACGTAAGATTATCGTGATATTCTTTCAGGAATTCATCAAATTGCCATTTATAATCCTTTTCCCCTACACAACATTTACAATTTATACCTACATAATACTCTTTGCTTCTATAAGTAAAGCTTTGAATTAACTTTTCAACAAACCCATTATGCTTTTTTGGATCAAATGTTTTTCTATCAAATCTGGGGAATCGTTTTATACCAGTGATTTTATTTCCTAGTTTGACCCAAGTACTTCCTAATTTAATTGATTTACGTTGGAGCATAAACAACTCTCCATCTGAAAATCTTAATAAATTAAAATTTTCTTTCATTTTAAGTTTTTCTAGGAAAAAGTAAAACTCCTTCGTAAAATCTTGTTCTCTATTTAACACTGAATTAAGACTTTATTTTGAATTTGATACTTGTTATCACAAACTTTAAGTACAGATTCATTGTGTGATATTAAAATTATAGTTATTTCTACAGATAAATTTTGAAATGTTTTTAAAATTGCATTTTCTGTTTCTGAATCTAAAGCGCTTGTAGGTTCATCTAGAATTAAAAGATCTGGTTTAAAATACAATGCTCTTGCTAAACCTAATCGTTGTTTCTGCCCCCCAGAAAGTTTTCCTCCGTTTTCTCCTACCATAAAATCTAAACCTTGCTCTTTTTGATTAACGAAACTGAAAATTTCTGCTTTTTCTAATGATTTTATAATTTGCTCAAAGTCTTGATCCTCACGCTTAATACCAAATGCAACATTGTCTCTTATTGGAATATCCAGGATAGACGAATTTTGGGGAACGTATCCTTTTTTTAAACTAATATTGGACTTACCATTAATTTTAATTTCACCGCTTTCTGGTTGCTGAAGACCTAATATAATATCTATTAAAGTTGTCTTTCCTGAACCGCTTTCCCCTTTTATACCTATAAAATCACCCTTTTTTATTTTTATATTAATATCCTTTAATACCTTTTCATTCTTCTTATAACCAAAAGAAATGTTCTTTAGCTCCAATGTATCGAAATTTTTGAAATCAAAAATTTCTGCATTTTTAGTTTGATTTTTGATTTTTGATTTTACTGCAAATATTGCCGAATTACTGAATTTTATATTTTGAAGACTGTTTAGTATTTTGTTGGCTGATGGGATTAACTTAAAAACAGATGCTATAAACACTCCTAAAAAAGAATAGAAATCTTTTTCAATCCCCTCTCTAGCGTTTATGAAAAATAACAATACGAAAATTGCAAGAATAGAAATTAATTCTAAAACATATCTTGGTGTTTGCAGAAATGTATTTAGTGTTGAATCTATATCCCACAAATTTTTTGTCTCTTTCGCTAGTAGATTATGAAAAAAAAATTCTTTTTGATTTACTTTAATTTCTTTAATACTTGAAGAAGTTTCAATAATTATTTTATTGTATTCCAATGCTACTTTCTGTTTTTTATCTCCAAGAGAGTTTAGCTTGTTTTTAAAATAAGTGTAATAAATAAATATAATTACTACAAAAAATAATATGGTGCCTGTGGAAACTAAAGGATTAAGAAAAATTAATAGTGTTAATGTTGACAATACAAATCCTATTTCTGTGTATAAAGACATTATGGCTCTTAAATATGTAGAAAAATGAAAAAGGTCAGAATTAAGGTTTCTTATAACTTCTGCTGAATTTGTTTGAACGTGATAGCTATAATTTTGTTGTAAATAAAATGAAAATAATTTATTAGAAGTATCCCGGATTAAATTTGAAATAAACCTATTTTGTCTGTACGAAAGATAAATTGAGTATACTGTCTTAGTTGTAAAAACTAAAATGACAAAAAGAGAAAACGGAAGTAATGCCTTCCCATTAAAATATTTATCAGTAAAAAGTAAGACTTGAGTTGTTAGGATATTTGAATTATTCCCTAAAATTAATTCAATTAAAGGAACCAGAGTTGCTAAACTGAAAATGTCCAATAGCATCCCTGCTAGCAAGAAGACTGCCATCAAGTAAAACTTTTTCTTTCTTACGCTATCTAATATTTGAAGAATTTCAAACATCTGTAACTATTTTCTCCATTCTATTTACCGCAGTACTTGGAATCAGTTCACTTTGTTTTATATTGCTTTTTAACTTGCTAAAATCTTTAAATACTCGCGCTAAGTTTTCTTTGATTTGTTCAACGGATGAAGCATCACTTGTAACGTGTCCGTGTGTCTCTAAAATTTGATCAATCTCTTGATTCATGTATGTAAGTCCAAAAATTAGATTCCCAGAATTTAAATAGTCATAAAGCTTAAAAGGCATCGTCTTTGTACTTCTCCGATCTGTATGCTGTACGAGCAATAAAATATCTGCTTTTTGGGCATTGGCAATAGCTTGATCTCTTGGAATCATTCCGTGAATTTTGATTTTTAGATTTTCTAATTTTTTAGTACGTTCTAAAATGTCATCAGCCAACCATCCATAAAGATTTACTTCATACTTTCTATTTGGAGATAACTCTTCTAATGCACTAAAAAAATTGTCTAGATTACGGGTTTGATAAAGTGATCCTATGTAGGAGAAGTTAATAGGTTTGTTTTTTGAATTTGGAGCCTGTTTTTTTAAAGTTTTAAGTTTTTTAGCACCTGGGTATATGAAATCAATTTTATTTTTCCATTTTGGATAATATTCTTTAGCCGAAAGGGATGCATTTTTTGTTGCATAAACAATATGATTTGCATTCCTGACTATAAATTTTTCAATTACTTTTAAGGCTGCGATAGTCCAGCGATTTCTTCCTATATCATCACCCGTTAAAGGATCTTGAAGTTCAACTATTAACTTCGTTCTAAATATTTTAAATAACAAAATCCCTGATAAATGTGCACTTGCTGGACCACCTGTCGTATACAGTAAATCATATTTTTTAAATTGCATTGCCCACATGCCCATAAATAAACTTGAAAACATCCAAAACCAACGGCCTTCTCCTTTGAACAATGATATATTTATTCTATCAAGAAATTTTGAAATAAATCGCATGTATCTCAAATAAAGCATTGTGATTGGTCGCGACTTTATATCAATTTTCATAGACTCAATCTCATTTAATTCAGCTTTTGCCTCATAAGGCAAAATTGAAGGAACTCTATAATGTTTAATCTCCTGTTTGTATTTAAAACAATGAGAACCACTAATAACAGTAATTTGATATTCCCTTTTCAAAAATTCATAAATCCTGTCATCTATCCATTCAGCTTGACAACAGCCAGGTATATTTGCCATGTGAGAAATAACCAGAATCTTTTTCATAGTATTTCTTTAATAATATTTAGAATTTTAATGCTTGCAGTTCCATCTCCATATGGGTTTTGGAGTTTATTAAATGAGTTATAATAATTCTTATCATCTATAAGTTTGCTTACCTCCTCTTCAATTTTTTGAATACTATTTCCAACTAAAATAACAGTTCCAGATGCAACAGCTTCTGGTCGTTCTGTAGTATCTCTTGTAACTATTACAGGCTTGCCTAATGAGGGTGCTTCTTCTTGTATACCTCCACTATCAGTAATAATTAGATAGGATTTTTTCATTAATGATACAAACTGAGGGTAATCAACCGGGGGTATAAGGGTTACATTTTTCAGTGAAGAAAAATATTCCCTAGCTAGGTATTTTACATTAGGATTAGGATGCACAGGATAAATAAAATTGTATTCCTTATATCTTACAGCAAGGTTTTTAATTGCTGAAAATATATTTTTAAACCCAATACCAAAATTCTCTCTTCTGTGACCTGTAATTAATATTAATTTGTCAAGATCATCTTCTTTAGTATCGTCAAGCTTAATTGTTTCAAACAAGGCGTCAATAACTGTATTTCCAGTTACAAAAACTTTTTTTGGGTCTATTCCATCCTTTAAAAGATTATTCTTTGCTAATTCTGTTGGTGCAAATTGAAAATCTGCTAGTCTACTAACAATAACTCTATTTATTTCTTCTGGAAAAGGTGAAAATTTATTGTTTGTTCTTAAACCAGCTTCAATGTGTGCAATTGGTGTTTTTTTATAAAATGCACTTAAAGCACTAACAAAAGAGGTTGTAGTATCACCATGCACAAATATTAAGTCAGGTTTTTCCGAATCCAATAACTCAGAAATTGATATGAGTAGACGCGAAGTGAGTTTTTCTAAACTCTGATTTGGACTCATAATTGCGAGGTCAAAATCAGGTTTTATATCAAAAAAATTTAAGGTTTGGTCAAGTAGTTCCTTGTGCTGTCCGGTATTACAAACCTTCGTGATAAATGATGCATGCCTAAATGTATTAATTAATGGAGCCATTTTAATCCCTTCAGGTCTTGTGCCTAAAAAAAATAAAAGCTTTTTCATCTAGATCAATTTTTTTAAGTAGTTCCTATAATCACTTTTAGGCAGTTCTTGAACTAAATTTTTGAAATCTTCGGCACTAATAAAACTATTTAATAAAGCTACCTCCTCAAGGCAAGCAATTTTTTTACCAGTACTTTCTTCGGTTACCTTTACGAATTCCGAAGCTTTATAAAAATTAATTGGAGTTCCAGTATCCATCCATGTTATTCCTCTTGGCATTCGGTTTAATTTAAGCTCTTTTTTTTCTAGATATTTCTGATTCAAATCTGTAATTTCAATTTCACCTCTAGCAGAGGGCTCTAGAGATTTTGCTATTTTAGTGACATTGTTATCATAAAAATATAACCCCGGAATAGCTAGGTTTGAAAAGAACTTTTTCGGCTTTTCAATCAATTTAATAATATTGTTATGATTGTCAACTTCAGCTACTCCAAAATCTGATGGATTATTGACTTCAATTCCAAAAATTGATGCTCCTTGATTAAATTTAGCAGCAGATCTAATTAAATTTCCGAAACCACTCCCATAAAATAGATTATCTCCTAAAATTAATGCAACTTTTGAACTGCCTATAAACTTTTCACCAACTATAAATGCGTCTGCAAGACCTCTAGGTTTCGATTGAATTGCGTAAGAAATTTTTATTCCAATTTGATTACCATCTCCTAACAATTTTTGATATAATTCGATGTCGCTAGGGTTACATATAATTAGAATATCTTTTATTCCCGCAATCATTAATACTGAAAGAGGATAAAAAATCATTGGCTTATCATAAACAGGAAGTAATTGCTTACTAGTAACCCTAGTTGCTGGATAAAGTCTAGAGCCAATTCCCCCTGCTAAAATTATAGCTTTCATATTTTTTATAGTCTATTGTAGTTTAAATTTGACTTTCCTAATAAATTTCTTCCATCGAATACACTTGAATTTTCAAAATCTAAGTTTTTAAATTCCCTCCATTCAGTTATTATAGCTGTTACATCAATTTCTTTAAAGTTCGGCGACTTATTCGTAACTTTAAGTCTTTCCTGACTAATAATAAGAGAATAATTCCAATAGAAACCTATATCTCTATTAATAGATTCTTGTGAAACCATTGGATCGTAAATCTCGAGAAATGCACCTGCTTTGTAAAGCTTTTCAGCAACATAGATTGCCGGGCTTTCTCTAGAGTCATTTGTATTGGCTTTAAAAGCCCATCCTAAAATAGCAACTCGTTTCCCGGTTAAATCTCCACCAAAATGATTTATAATTTTCTGAGCAAAACGATCTTTCTGATAATCATTTATTTTAACTACTTGGTGCCAGTATTCTGCAACCTCGTACAATCCATAATACCTACAGAGGTAAACTAAGTTGAGAATATCTTTTTGAAAACAACTTCCACCAAAACCTACAGAGGCTTTTAAAAAGTGAGGCCCTATTCGATGATCCATCCCAATGGCTTTGGAAAGCTCATCAATATTAGCTCCAGTTTTTTCGCAAAGAGCAGAAAGACTATTAATAGACGATACTCGCTGAGCCAACATGGCGTTGGAAGCCAATTTAGCCAGTTCAGAAGACCATACATTGGTCGTTAAAATCCGTTCTTCTGGCACCCAGCTCAAATAGATCTCCACTAAAGCTGCAACTGCCTCCTGTCCGGTGGAAGTGTCATCTCCACCAATCAACACTCGATCGGGGGTATTCATATTAGTAATCGCAGTGCCTTCTGCTAAAAATTCAGGATTAGATAAAATCTCAAAATGAATATCGGTGTAGTTCTCTTCTAGAATTTCTTTAATTTTTTCAGCTGTTCTGATCGGTACAGTAGATTTTTCAACTACAATTTTATTCGATTTGGAATACTTAGCAATATCTTTCGCACAAGCCTCAATGTGACTTAAATCAGCAGCCATACCTGCTCCTTCACCTTCAATTTTTGTTGGGGTATTCACCGCCATAAAAATCATTTCAGCCTTTTCAATATTTGTTGGAATGTCATCAGAAAAAAATAGATTTCTGCCACGTGCCTTTCCAACTACTTCAGAGAGTCCGGGTTCATAAATCGGCAACTTATCTAAAGGACCATTCCATGCCTTTATCCGTTCTAGATTTGCGTCTACAATGGTAATTTTAATATTTGGGTTTTTTTGGGCCATAACTGCCATAGTTGGTCCTCCAACATAGCCTGCTCCAATGCAACAAATGTTTTTTACCATCATTTTATTTTTTTTAAGAGCCAAGACGAAGATTGAATTTTATCTCCAAGCCCTTCTAAAAGGCCAATTCCTTTTTTTTTGCAAACCGGTACCTCTGGAATTGAATCATTGTTTTGATCTCCTCCATTGGCAAAATACAGATCATATTTAGATGAGTATTTATCCGCTAAATCAGCAAGAGTAGCACACTGATTTTTATACTTATCTTTTGAGATTAAAGCTTTATCTACAATGCCAATAGCGCTTACAATTAATAAACGCTCATCCTGATCCATAAACTCCTTACTCCCCTTTAAAGCTCTTTGTAGATCGCTGTTTACAATAACCCAAAGCTGATCCCCAGCAGCTTTTGCATTTTTAAAAAGCTCTAAGTGTCCTTTGTGTAAAGGGTTAAAGTATCCTGAAACAATAATTGCTTTTGGTTGACTCATTTACACTCTATTATAATCGTCTTCAATACGTACAATATCATCCTCACCAAAGTAAGTCCCTGTTTGCACTTCAATAAAGACTACTTTTTCTGGTCCTTTATTTTCAATACGGTGTTTTACCCCTTGATGAATAAGAATTGTTTCCCCTTTAGTGTACTCTTTATCCTTCCCTTCTAAAGTAATTACTCCAGTGCCTTCTACTAGGGTCCAAGCCTCAGAGCGTTTATGGTGGTACTGATAAGATAGTCTTCCCCCAGGATCTACCTCTATTCTTTTGAGCTTATAGGTAGGCTCATCATGCAATACAAAAAACCGCCCCCAAGGGCGTTCTTCACTTTCTATTGCTATCATTTTAATTTGTTGTTAAAGATTATAATATGTGGCCTCTCAGCTAAAAATTTAGACGCCAGATAAAAACTAACTTTTCTTTTGATCAGCTTTTCAATTTTATCTTCTAACTGAGCAATATAATCCATATTTAAGGCCTGCCCAATTAGAAAAACTTCAATGAGTCCACTGTCATTCCCCTTTGCATAATCCCCCACTAAAATAATCTGTTCTACATTCCCCATACGCTCCAAAACGGTTTCCACAACCTCTTCCAAACCTAGGTGTTTAAATACTACTTTTTGTAAAACTTCAAATAAGGGGTGCTTCGTATTAGCCTTGTATTCAACCTTGTTGTCCACCTTAACTTTTTCTAAGTAACCCGCACCTTGCAAGTGGTTCAATTCTTTGCGAATTGCATTGGTGGATTCACCCATCTCAGTAGCTAGACCATTCAAGTAACCTCTATTGGCTTGGGAAATGAAAAACCGTAATAGCAGTCTAAGCCTTGTTTTTGAGGTAATAAGTTCTTCTAACATTATAAGTTTGGTTGATTTTTTTTAAAGCTCCGCCCTGTCTGCCACAATAAGACAAACGAAATTAATCGAGTTTCATTAGAATATTTATGCCGCTTTTAACAATACCACAACCCCTAAAGTGGGTAATTCTAATTTTATTTTATTACAATTTATGCTTACTACTTTCCCGGTGTGCCCCTTGAAGGGCCCCCAAGGAATATTATAATTTTCTCCAACGCTTAATTTTTCGATCGACACATCATCGTATAAGCCATCAAGATTATTCTTCATTATTTTAATTTCTTGATCTAAAACCTGTGCAGGTTTTCCTAACCAAAAGAGATAACGTATAACACCTGGTACACTAAAAACTCTATTTCTTTCCTTATCATCAATCTGAACAAAAACATAGGATCTTAGCAAAGGTGTTTCCGCTTTTTTCTTTCGGTCCGAATATTGCTTGATTAGTTTCAAAGTTGGGCAATAAGCTGTTATTCCAAGCGAGTTTAATATCTGAGCCACCTTGATTTCAAAATGAGGCTTTGTGTAGAGTACCAACCAGTTCATCAATAATTAAATTTATTATTAGTAAAAAACTCGATTATTTAACTGAAATTCAATTATTAAATAACCGAGTTTATAATCTAACAGTAACAAACATAATTAATTTAATATCTTTTCTAGTCATAAAAGTACTTAATAAATATTAAAAATAAAAAATTTTGCAAGTATTTTTATTACTTTTTTTTAGTTACTTATAGATTCTTCTATTAATTTAATAGTGAATGAGAAGCTTAAAAAATGTAAAAAGGTATTAGGAGGAATAGGTATCAATTCTTACAATACTGATCAAACGTCCCCTCGGCTTGGCCATATCCAGAATCTCTAGACGTTGCTAACAATGGGCAGGCTCCAATCGGGTCACCCAACTTAATGAATATAAGTGCTTTGATATACTCACATTTCCCGTTTAGAGGATTCATTTCGTTGATCACCTTGTCGATTTGTTCAAGTGCCTTATTTAAATCACCTGTTAGATAATTTGAAGTTGCTGCATTTTCATAAAAAGCATATTCGTAAGGATTTAGTGCGATCGCTTTTTCAAAATTTGCAGCTGCTTGAACATAGTCTTGTTGATTAAAATTAGTCAATGCTAAATTCGATAATTTCTGGGCTTTATTGATGTTTTCCTGCCCTATTGCTATGGTATTAAAAAGGGATTTTATTTCAGAATTAGTTGGAAAAAGACGTACTGCTTCTTTAGCTCTTTCAATCGTATTTATATCTCCTTTGGACATAATATTGTTTGCAATGATCAAATAGTTTTTCCAATTATTAAAATCTCCTTTGGCTGTCAATAATTCAAATGCTTCGTCCAGGGCATTTTGATCTCTCAGTTGGCTAATTAAATTGAGATAGGTTGCTGAATGAAGGGAATTGTTTGGTAATCCAAAAAAGGCTGTTCGGGCAAAATACATTGCTGAATCTAATTGTCCTTTTGCAGAATAAATCTGACTTTTTAGTAATTCACTATAATAGAGGTAGGGATTAGCATTTGTCCCTTCATTTAGCAACTCTAAAGCGCGATCATATTGTTTTGCATTAAAATAATAACGTGCTTTAACTGATTTTAAAGGAATTGTGGTTACAGTAATGTTCGGAATATTTGGAACAATATCGTCTATGTCATTCATAGCTACACTATACTTATTAGAGTTGAAATCACTTAACAGATACATTTGTCCTTTTAGAGATTTATAGACTGAATTTGTCACAAAAAGTGAAGGAAGAAGACACACAATACTCAGTAACAAAAAAGAAGTGGAAACTTTCTTTTTTGGTTGTTGTTCTGTCTGCTCATAATAGTAAAAACTTAAAAGTGACATTACTAATGTCCAAACCACTAAAACTTGGGGTCTAGCAATCGGAAAATTTAAAGAAGCATCAACACTATAGATGCCTAAAGAGACTAATGATAAAAAAATAAACAATCGTTTTTCTAGAGTGCTACTTGAATTTTTTATATAACGGTATGCGAAAAAAATCGCCATAAAGAAGATACCTAAGTAGGACAAAAATCCAATAATCCCCAACTCGGCACCCAGTTGAATAAAATCACTATGTGCGTGATAAGGGACTACATAACCGTTAATATCATATTTGTCAAAATCAATCGACTTTAATTTCCAGTTTCCTAAACCTACTCCAAAAATAGGACTTGACTTAATTTGATTAAAAACATCTGTATAATATCGAATACGAGCAGTTATTGATGCATCAGTAGTAACCGCTCCAATGCTTGCTGCTCTTGAAATAGCATCAGCTCCTTTATCTTTTAAAATAGTTTGATTTATTATAATGGCAAAAACTAAAGGAACGAGCACCCCTGACGCTGATAAAATTATTCTTTTTAATTCTTTTTTTGGGTCCGTTTTAAATCCAATAAAAACAAGACCTACTAAAAAGGCCATGATCCCAAATCCTGTTGCCAAAAAAGAGGCCCTACTCTGAATCATGCTGAGCCCTAAATAGACAGAAAAACTTAGTAGAGCTAATATTAATTTTAAATAGGTTTTTTTATTGGTGTAGAGCAAGTAGTAAACAAACGGCATTTTAATCGCTAAAGAAAAAGCTGTTATATTTCTATTGGCTGTAATACCTTTTAATAAGCCTGATAATATCGTTCCGTTAGTGTTAATCATATCTAATGCCTGGACTAGGACATAATAGATTTCAATGGTTAGTATTGCTGACAATACCCAAGAGAGAAAAGTGATTTTATATTTAACCCTACTTAACAAAACCAACATACAGCAGTACATTAAAAAAATATTTAATTGCCTTGTGATGTTAACCAGTTGTTCTGTTTGATTGATTGCGTAAAAAAAAGAGCCTGCTGCCCAAAGAATAAAAAAAGCATACAATAGGGTTAACTTGGAGGATAAAGTTTTTGAAAGTGCAATTAAAAAATACTTTCTGTTGAAGAAAACATAGAGCAATACAAGACCATTTAGGATATTCATCCCAAGCCATTGAGGCGCAATTTTATCTACAGCTCCCCAGTTGGGAATAAAGCCGATACACAAATAAAGAATAAGAAATAGTGGAGAAAGAAAATTTGAGGAATTCATTTTTATTTTGAGAATATATTATATTTTAATATACAATAAATGGCACGAAAACCATCTTTCCATCCAATTTTTTTCCCCTCTTCATAGGTTCTCCCGTAATAAGAAATCCCCACTTCATAAATTCTAATACCTTTAATTTTTGCCATTTTGGCTGTTATTTCTGGTTCTATGCCAAAACGGTTTTCTTTAATCTCAATAGAATGGATAACTTCTCGACTAAACATTTTATAGCAAGTCTCCATATCTGTAAGATTGAGATTAGAAAACATATTTGACAAAAAGGTTAAAAAATTATTGCCAAGTCTATGCCAAAAAAATAATATACGGTGAGGGTTACCTCCCA
>CENP01095134.1_pt1 | contig 14079 bp, 19 predicted proteins | sample 361281 | NCBI WGS metagenome assembly CENP01 (sample SAMEA2591122, study PRJEB7988) | marine metagenome | biome: marine biome (ENVO:00000447); feature: deep chlorophyll maximum layer (ENVO:xxxxxxxx); material: saline water (ENVO:00002010), including plankton (ENVO:xxxxxxxx) | depth 70 m
GACTCATAAGCCCGGGGTCGGCAGTTCAAATCTGCCTCCCGCTACCAGAAAGGAAATTTTATGGATTATAATAAAAAAAACGTATCATTTGAAATCTATACGGACACCGATGAAATGCTATCTAATATTGTTTTAAAATATAATTTAAAGGATAAATCCAAGGCTATTAGATGTTTGTTAGATTTTGTTAGTGAAGAAGAAAATAATTGGGATAATTTTTTTAAAAAAAAAAGATGCTATCATTGTAAAAAAAAATAACCTACTTTTTTAATTTAACTATTGTGATGAAAACTTGCTATAAGGCTATGGTTTTAAGTTGTATAGATCCTAGATGCCAACCTAAAATTTATTATTTAATGAAAAAAAGAAAAATGTCCGGTAAGTACAGTTTTTTTCAATTGCAGGCTCAACTGTTGGTATTACATCAAAAAATTTTAAAAGTTGGGAAAATGTATTTTGGAAAAACTTTTCGATCTCTTCTCAAATTCACGGTATTAAAAAATTAATAGTCGTAAATCATTATGATTGTGGTTTGGCAAAAATGCTTAATAAAAAAAAAGTTTTTAATAAGACAATTGAAAAAAAAATACATGAAAAATCTTTTAAATTACTAAAAACAAAATTTAAGAAAAAATATCCAAAATTTAAATTAGAGACGAGAATTATATCAGTTTAAATTCAGTAAGAATTAGTGTCCTGGAAATTTTATCAAACTAAAAGTCTTATATCCTCTAGATGTTAGCTTTTTACTACCAGGAAGATCAAATAGATTTATTAAAAAAATAAAACCTGAAACTTTTGCTTTTGCTTTTTCTACAAGTTTCGCACCAGCAAGAGCAGTTCCACCAGTGGCGATTAAATCGTCGATAATTAAAACTTTATCATTTTTTTTTAAAGAAGATTTGTGAATTTCTAAATCATCAAAACCATATTCTAATTTAAATTTTTCTGAGTACGTTTTACCAGGTAGTTTACCTTTTTTTCTTAGTAGCACCAAGGGTTTATTGCTTAAAAAACTTAAAACTGAAGCAAATATGAAGCCACGAGATTCGATCGCTGCAATTTTGGAAAAATTTAATTTTTTACTTATTGTTTTCATTTTTTTTATTGAAAAATTAAAGGCTTTTTTGTTTTCAATAAGAGAGGTGATATCTCTAAAGAGAATACCCTTTTTAGGATAATCTGGAATACTTCGGATTGTTTTTTCTAATTTCATTTTAGATATTATTAATATAAATAATCAATTATGAACAAATTAGCAATCATTGGAGGAAGTGGACTCTATAACATAGATGGTATTGAAGGCGAAAAGTGGATAACTGTTAAAACCCCTTGGGGAGAACCTTCGGATCAAATTTTAGAAGCTAAAATTAATGATAAACAAATTTATTTTTTACCAAGACACAGCAGAGGACACAAAATTAATCCATCTAATATTAATTTTAGAGCAAACATTGACGCTTTAAAACAGTTGGGCGTCACAGATATCCTATCAGTATCAGCTGTTGGTTCACTAAAAGAAGAGTTTGAACCTGGAAAATTTGTTCTTGTTGACCAATTTATTGACAGAACGTTTGCAAGGGTTAAAACTTTTTTTGATAAAGAAATTGTAGCTCATGTTTCAATGGCAAAACCCATAAGTCCAGGATTAATAAAGGCTTGCGAGGTAGCTTTGAAGAAGATTAATTTGAAACATCATATCGGCGGAACCTACTTGGTTATGGAAGGACCACAATTTTCATCTTTAGCCGAATCAAAACTTTATAGATCTTGGGGTTGTGATGTCATTGGAATGACCAATATGCCCGAGGCGAAATTAGCTCGAGAAGCAGAAATAAGGTATGCATCAGTTGCAATGGTTACAGACTATGATTGCTGGCATGAAGATCACGATGATGTGTCTGTTGATCAAGTGATAAAAACATTACTTAGTAACGCTGATAATGCTAGAAAAATGATTGTAGAAGTTGCCAAGACTTTTGAAGAACATATAGATCCTAAAGATCCTACTACCAATTGTTTAGATACTGCAATTATAACTGATAAATCGTATTGGACAGAGACTACTTCAAAGCAATTAAAAAATATAGCCGGACGAATTTTTAAAAATTAATGAAAATAAATGGCAAACATTACTTAACCATTTGGCATGATGTTCATGAGAATAATGTTCACATTATAGATCAAACGAAATTGCCATTTAAATTTGAAATTAAAAAATTAGAAACATTTCAGGATGGGTATAATGCTATAAAAGATATGCTTGTTAGAGGCGCACCATTAATAGGCGCAACAGCGGCTTATAGTTTGTATTTAGCATCAAAAAAAAATGAAGATTTTGATTTTATAAAAAATAAAGCCAATGAAATTAAAACTGCAAGACCTACTGCAGTAAATCTTTCTTGGGCAGCCGACAGAGTATTAGAGAAGTTAGACAAAAATAACTTAAAAAGCTCAATTTTAAATGAATGCAAAAAAATTTGTTTAGACGATATAAAAATATCTGAAAGGATTGGAGACGAAGGATTAAAAATTATTAAAAAGATTAAAAAAAATAAAATTAATATATTAACTCATTGTAATGCTGGATGGTTAGCAACTATTGATTGGGGGACGGCTACCGCTCCGATATATAAAGCAAGAGATGCAAATATTAATGTGCATACATGGGTTGATGAAACCAGACCTCGTAATCAAGGATCATCGCTAACTTCATATGAATTATTGAATGAAAATATTGATCATAAAGTTATTGCTGATAATACAGGTGGACTTTTAATGCAAAAGGGTATGGTTGACATGTGCATTGTGGGAACTGACCGAGTAAGTAGAAATGGAGATGTAGCGAACAAAATTGGCACATATTTAAAAGCATTAGCTGCTAAAGATAACAATGTCCCATTTTATGTCGCTCTACCGAGCACAACATATGATAAAAATATTTTAAAAGGCGAAGACATACCTATTGAAGAAAGATCTGATGATGAGTTAAAATTCGTGACCGGTTATGATGAAGACGGGAAGATAAAAAAAATAAAAATATATCCCGACAAAAGTGAAGGTTTAAATCTTGCTTTTGATATTACGCCTGCAGAACTTATTACTGGTTTCATTACCGAAAACGGTATTTTTAAACCTGAAGAATTAGTCGAAGTTTTTAAATGAGCGTATCTTCATTAAAAAAAAGTATTATTAAGTATTCAAAACTTTTAAATCAAACTAATCTGACACCTTTAAGATCTGGAAATATTTCCATAAGATACAAAGATGGTTTTTTAATTACCCCAAGTGGGGTGAAGTATAAAAACTTAAAACCACAAGATATTGTTTTTGTTAATTTAAAAGGTGTCTTTAAAAAAGGAAAAAACAAACCATCATCGGAATGGAAATTTCATAAAGATATATATTTAGATAAAAAAGAGTCTAAAGCTATAGTGCACTGTCATTCGAAACATGCTCTTATACTTTCTTGTTTTAGAAAAAAAATTCCCTCATTTCATTACATGGTAGCCGTTGCCGGTGGTGAAGACATAAAATGTGCCAAATATGCAACCTATGGTACTAGTGAATTGTCAAGAAATATTATCAAAGCACTTGCAGGAAGAAATGCATGTTTAATTGAAAATCACGGACAAGTTTCATTTTCAAATAGTTTATCAGAGGCATTTGAACTAGCACAAGAAGTAGAATATTTATCCGAACAATACCTTGGTTGTTTAAGAACAGGCAAACCAAAGATTTTGTCAAAGTTACAAATGACAAAAGTTTTATTAAAAGTGAAAAATTATAAACAGGATTGAAAAAAGGTTGATAATGTTGATAGTCGGTATATACCGCGGTTTATAGAAAGCTAAAAATCTTGTCGAAATCTCTAATGAACAAGGTTTTAAAGTTTAAGCTTTAGCAAGCTTTAAATTTTTTTTTAAAAGGGAGGCCGAATGAACAAAGTTGGTGAGCATATTACTCTTGATTTTCTAGGTGTACATGAGGACCATAAACCAGAATTTTTTGAAAATATTTTTAAAAAAATCGCACAAGCTGCAAAAGTAGAAATAGTAAATATTTCTAAATATGTTTTTACACCCCAAGGTGTTACCCTTTTGTGTTTATTGAAAGAAAGCCATATGAGTTTTCATACCTTTCCAGAGAAAGGCATAGTTAGCTTTGATTTTTTTACATGTGGCACAGTTAATCCGAGTGTTTCACTTGAAATAATAAAAAAAGAGTTGCCTCATTCAAGTGTGATTAAAAAAGATTTTAATAGAGACTCAGTACATCATTACAAAGATATTTATAGTTCCGAAGGAATTAAAAAATTCTATATGGTTGAGAAAATAATTAAAAATTTTAAATCAAAAGCAGGACAACATATTGAAATTTTGAAATTAAAAGAATTTGGAAATGCACTGTTCATAGATAGTGAAATACAAGTGGCCGAAAAGGACGAAGAATTATATTCTAGTACTTTTGTAAATTCTGGACTTAAGTTATCTGAGAAAAACTCTACCGCAGCAATCATTGGGGGTGGCGATGGAGGAGTAGCAAGAGAATGTATAAAAAGTAACTTTAATTATATTGACTGGTTTGAGCTTGATAGAGAAGTTGTATTGGCATGCCAAGAGTATTTGCCAGATGTTTTTAAAAATATTCATAAAAGCAACAAAGTAAATTGTATTTGGGGAGATGCATTTAAAAACATTACCTCATGCGATGATGAAAAATATGATCATTTATTTATAGACTTAAATGATGATCAATTTTGCATTGATTTAGCATCTAAAAATATTAAAGAAATTAAAAGAATAACCAAAAAAGATGGAATAATTACCGCTCAAGTTGGTTCAAGAGACAAAAAACCAAAACAAGTTAACAGCTGGATAAGTACTTTAGAGAGTGCTTTTGGAAATTCCAAAATCTCTGAAATTTATATTCCAAGTTTTGATTGTAGTTGGAATTTTGTTAGTTCAATAAATAAATGAAATTAAACGCTGCATGTTTGCAACTCACTTCAAACGATCAGCCAAATGAAAATCTAGATCAAGTAATTAAACTCAGTGAGCAGGCAATTCAATCTGGTGCCAATTTTGTTTTAACACCAGAAAATACTTTTTTATTCACTATGGATAAAAAAATATTAAAGGAAAGATCCGAACATCATGAAAAAGGAAATTGCATAAATCACATAAGAAAATTTGTTAAATCAAAAAAGATTTGGTTTTTAGTGGGAGGTACTCCAGTACAAGACGGTAGAGATATTTTTAATAGATCTATTTTACTAAATCCAAATGGAGAAGTAGTTTCAACTTATGACAAAATTCATTTGTTTGATGTAGATTTACCAAATGGAGAAATTTATAGAGAGTCCGAAAAGTTTAAAGCGGGAAATAAAATTATTGTCACTAAATTACCATGGGGAAATTTAGGTTTATCTATATGTTATGATTTAAGATTTCCAAATCTTTATAGGCAACTGATGAAAAAGGGTGCAGATTTTATAACCGTTCCTTCAGCATTTACTAAAAATACTGGTGAAAGACACTGGCACGCATTAATTAGATCAAGAGCAATTGAAAATTTTTGCTATGTTTTGGCACCCGCACAAACCGGATTGCACCATAATAAAAGAGAAACGTATGGTCATTCTATAATTGTATCCCCGGATGGAAATATTCTTAGCGAAAAAAAAAATAAGATAGGTTTCATCATTTCTGAAATTGATACTAAGATTATTAAAAAATTGAGATCTGAAATTCCAAGTATTAAATTTGACTAATACTTGTCATAACTTTTTACTTCAGAAATATTAGACCCAGAGAGTTTGTTAATTTTATTTTTAATATTAGCCCTTTGATCATTTTCAATATAGACGCTTCTTGCAAGTTGAATGAAACTTTCTCCAAAATCTCCATGTCTTTCACAGTTTCTTTTTCCGTCTTCAATATTCCAAAGTTTGGTATTGATTTTTTTTAAATCTTCGTACAATAATTTAATTTCATGTGTAATGTGAACATCTTTTTTGAGAGTACTATTTAAACTTTCCAGTTCTTTTGAAACAGTTTTAATCTTCTCCTTATCATCAAGGTTTTTCTGTTTTATTTCTAAAATACTTATTTTGTCTAATAATTCCCCTACAGAGATTTCTGCAAATATTTTATTAGCTGAATTCATATGATATTGATAGTACTTAATTATTTTATGTCAAATATTCTAATTATTAAACACGGTTCACTAGGTGATATTGTCCAAATATCAGGTGCATTATTGGATATTAAAAGTCATTTTAAAAATAAAAAAATTTATATTTTAACAACATCAAAATATAAAAATTTATTTGAAAGTTGCCCTTATGTAGATGAAGTCTTGATTGATAAGAGATTACCAAGATGGAATTTTTTTTATTTATTGAATTTAATAAAAGAAATACGAAAATTTAATTTTGAACGTTGTTTTGATTTGCAAAACTCATCCAGGACAAATTTTTATAGGAAAAATTTCAAAATAGAAAATTGGTCATCTTCTTGGACTGCTTTGAAAAAAGGAGAAACAAAGAAAATTTATGATCAAAGCGGAGTAATCGAGCGTTTTAAAATTCAACTAGATCAGTCAGGTATATCTAATACAAATAATGTGCTAAACCCGGATTTTTCATGGGCAATAGATCGTGGTTTTACAATAAATGAAAAAAAATATATTTATTTAGCACCGTTTTGTTCTCCAAAATTACAGCATAAAGTTTGGCCACATTTTAAAGAGTTAATTCAGTTACTTAAAGTAAATTTTACAAACTATGAAATATTAACAGCTCCAGGTCCAAAGGAGATAGGACTCTGCAAAGATTTAAAATTAAAAATGATTTTAAATAAAAATAAACCTACAAATATAAATCAATTATCAAAAATTATTAAACAGGCATCATTCGTAATTGCAAATGATACGGGGCCTGCACATATTGCTGCACACCTCGGTGTTAAAGGTTTAGCTTTATTTGGTGGCCATACGTCCGCAAAAAAAGTTAGTATTGTAACTAATAATTTTAAAGTGATTGAAAGAAGTAACTTAAAGAAACTTACTGCACTAGAAGTTTTGGAGACTACACTTAATCAATTTTCTACATAAAAAAGTATTTATAAAAACCAATTATTGAAAATGGTATTTGTAAAGCAAAATTTGTCATCACAGCTTTGTCTTTGTAAATATATCCATGAATTGTCCACGCTATAATTCCAGGACCATGAAAGAAAATATTCAACGGATAAATGTTGAGATACATTAATAAGATACCAGTAAAAACTAAAGCTGTTCCAATCCATTTTAAATATCTTTTAATAAAATTCACTTAATTTTTTTTGATCAAAGTTATGTATTTTTTTATTTGAATTTCCCATGAGAATTTTTTTGCAAAATCCTTAGCATTAGCCCCGAAAACTTTATAATTATTATTTTTCATTATTAGTATTAGGTTTTTGTAAATTTCTTCGTGACTATTTCCATCACAAAGTAAACCTGTTTTGCCATTTATTATAATATCTGATGAACCTCCTTCAATCCCACCGATTGAAGGTGTGCCATATTTTGCAGCTTCAAGAAAAGAAATACCAAATCCCTCAATTGATTTACCAACTTTTATTGATGGCATAACAAAAAAATCAGCTAATTTAATAAGTGAATTTTTCATTTTTAAATTTATATTTTTCATTAAAATAATATTTTTTGATAAGTTTAAATTCTTAATTTGACTTTTCAGGTTTTCTTTTTCATCACCGTCACCTATGATAATTAATTTAAAATTTTGATATTTAGATTGAAAATTTTTTAATGCTAATATAGTTTTGTCTAAACCTTTTCTTTTTTCCAATCTACAAACAGAAATAATTTTAGGACTAGCTCCGTTAAATAGTTTTTGTGCTTGATTTTCGTCTAAATTTTCATTTTCTACAATATCGGTACCTGGATTTATAACTACCAATTTATTTTCATCCACCCCTTTTTCTATTGCTAGATTTTTTGTAAAAACTGAATTAGCAATGACATATTTCGATTTAGTTAAAGAATTGAGCATTCTAGTATTTAAAGGAGATCCATTTGGGTGATTGATTTCTTTTCCATGTATTAAACAAACTGTACAAGTTGATGAACAAGTATTTTTTGAAATTTTTTCTAGACTTTTCCAATGATCTGATATCAGGCCATCAATATTCTTATTCTTTAATAAAAAATCTTGAATTTGATTAGCTTTTCTAAATTTCCTTATAAATTTAAATCCTTTAATTCTAATAACTTCATATTTTTGATTTTTATCAAAATCATTAGAATTTTCACTAAAATCTGCATACACTTTAACCCTTTTATATTTTGATAAATTATTTGCTATATCTGACATTAAAATTTGCATTCCACCAATATCCGGTAGAAAATTTCTAGTCGTTATAACAAACATTTTATTTCCACTTTATATTACAGCCCATACTTGGATATTGTTCCTTGGGACCAAATCCTGTGTTAGAAATCAATTTCATTGCCTCTAATAATTCTTTTTTGCCGCTCTTAACTACTTGCAGATCTTTTAATGGTCTTAGACGTCCTCGGTATTGAAGTTCATTTTTTGAATTATAACCAAAGAAATCTGGAGTACAAACAGCTCCGTATCGTTTTGCAACTTCTTGACTCTCATCTAGCAAGTATGGAAATATAAACTTATTTTGTTTTGCAAATATTTTCATATTATCAAAGCTATCTTCTGGATAATTTATAGTATCATTTGACATGATAGCCGCTACATTGATTTTATAATTTTTTAACTCAATCGCTGTTTCTCCTATCTCTTTTGAAATAGCCTTAACATAAGGACAGTGATTACAGATAAACATTATTAATGTCCCATTTTCCCCGCTTACATTTTCAAAAGAATATTTGTTTTCATCAGTGCTTTTAAGATTAAAATCTTTTGATAATTCCCCAAAATTGCATACAGGTGTTTTTTCAAGTGCCATAAATTTTATTTTAATATATACGTTAAATATGATTCATCAACTTGGAGATAAAACAGTCATCAGGGATGGGTATAATTGGATAGCAGATAATGCAAAAGTTATTGGAAATGTTCATTTAAAAAACAATAGCAGTGTATGGTTTGGTGCCGTTTTAAGAGGAGATATTGAAAAAATCACTATAGGCGAAGGTTCTAATGTTCAAGATAATAGTGTTTTGCATACTGATCCAGGCTGTCCAGTGAATATTGGATCCGGAGTAACGATTGGTCATTTAGTAATGTTACATGGTTGTACCATTGAAGACGATACTCTAATCGGGATCGGAGCAGTAATTTTAAACAAAGCTGTTATTGGTAAAAACTGTATTATTGGTGCAAATGCTTTAATCACCGAGAACAAGAAAATACCTGATAATTCTTTGGTTATAGGATCACCGGGGAAACTGATGAGACAACTACAAGATCAAGAGATTAAGGCAGTAAAAGAAAATGCAAAAAGATATGTTAATAATTGGAAAAACTTCCAAAAAAATCTTAAATAATTAAGGGGTTAGCCATTCAGTAGAATATTTATTATCATCCATTTTAATTAAAGCTCTTCTGTGTCCCTGTGAAGCCAAGTATAACCATTCCATTTCATTAATCTTACTATCAATAACACAAAAATTATTAAAACCTATTTCAGTATCTTTTATTAATGGATTTTTACCTTCTAATTCCTTAGGGTAACCAGAATTTGGAATATTAGAGATCGATCCTGGTGCCTGTTCTGCTAAATAACATTTTCTGCTAATAACCTGTGTTTTTTTCCAAGCCTGTTCTGCAATTTCATTTTTATAATGTATAGTTGCAACACCTTTTGCCCTAACCTGGATTTTTCTTTTTTTATTATAAAATAAAAAATAAATATTATTATTTGTTTTGAGCGCACCTATCTTTGATGATCTTAAATCGGTATGGAATCTAAGAATTCTCTTTTCTTTAAAGGCACCTCTTAAAACCACTATCCTTCCATCAGAAAAATTATTTTTATTTACAATTACTACTGGTAATCTGAAATCTTCAGAGCGATCTACAATACTTCTAGACAAAAGAGTCCATATTTCGTCTAATATTAGATCTTTATCGTTATAATAGTTCGGAATTTTTATATTCATTAATTACAGCATTATCTTTTGGGTAAAAGTTTAATTAAACTTGATGTATCAAATCTATTACCACCATCATTTTGAATTTGTTTGTAGTATTTATCAATAATTTCAGTTATTGGAAGCTTGGATCCATTTGATTGTGCTTCCTTCATTGCAATATCAAGATCTTTCCTCATCCAATCAACTGCAAATCCATAATCGAATTTATCATTAAGCATAGTTTTATATCTATTCTCCATTTGCCAGGATTGGGCGGCTCCTTTAGATATAACTTCTATTACATCTTCAACATTCAAACCTGCATTTTGGCCAAATCTAAGACCTTCAGATAAACTCTGAACCAAACCAGCGATACAAATTTGATTTACCATTTTGGCAAGCTGACCACTTCCTGACTGACCAAGAAGCTTAATTTTTTTACTATAACAATTAATGATAGGTTTTGATTTATCGAAATCCACCTTCTCTCCGCCTACCATTACAGTTAACGCACCATTTTCTGCACCAGCCTGGCCACCAGAAACTGGAGCGTCTAAAAAACCAAATTTTTTTTCAGTTGCAATATTGAACAATTCCCTTGCAGTTTTCGCTGATGCAGTTGTATTATCAACAAATACCGATCCTTTTTTTACATTTTGAAACGCGCCATTGGGTCCAATAGTTACTTCTTTAAGATCGTTATCATTTCCTACACATGCAAAAATAAAATCGGCATCTTTTACTGCTTCTGCCGGCGTAGAAGCAATTTTTCCCTTGTAAGTTTCTACCCATTTATTTGCTTTTGCTGATGTGCGATTATACACTGTTACGTCGTGACCGGCTTTTGATATAAAACCTGCCATCGGAAAACCCATGACACCCAAACCAATGAATGTAACTTTATTAGACATGTTATACACTCCTTTTTAAATGTTTAATTTTCAATTTCTATCAACTAATTTCAAATACCTTCTTTTTGGTTTCCTTATGACTTTCTGCTCAAGCTTCGGACAAACTTTTTTTTTAGGTATTTTTAACCCATTTATAAGGGAAGATTTAAATTTAAGCCACTCTGAATTTGGTAGCATTTACTCAATAGCCACTTTAGTTAGCAGTTTTAGTATTATTTGGATAGGTAAAAAAATTGATGATTTTAAATTAAGAAATTTTGCAGTTTTTGTTTGCCTCTCACTCTTTTTGGCTACAATTTTTATGAGTCAGATATCAAGTTTTATACACCTTGTATTTGCAATATTTCTTGTAAGGTTATTTGGACAGGGTTTAATGAGTCATACATCAAGCACATCTATGGCAAAAATATTTAATAAGAATAGAGGCAAAGCACTTGCCATTTCCTGGCTTGGATTGTCTTTTGGCGAGGGGTTTTTGCCCGGTACAGTAATTTTACTTTTGAATTTTATTTCCTGGAAGAAGGTCTGGTTGGTAATTGCTGGTTTTTTAATTTTATTAATCCTTCCTTTAATTATATTTTTACTTAAAAATTATAAGGATAATTTATTTAACTTTGAAGAGAATAAAATAAATCTCAAAATTAAACACTGGACAAGAGAAGAAGTATTTAAAGATATAAAGTTTTACTTTTTATTACCTGCAGTTTTATGCCCTCCATTTTTAATAACTGGTATTTTTATTAATCAAATATATTTATTTGAAAATTCTGATTGGAATTTAAATTATTTAGCAGCAAGTTTTATAGCTTACGCTGTTTTTACTGTTTTTTCTCTTCAAGTTTCTGGATATTTAATTGATAGATTTAGTGCAGTGAAAATTTTACCATTTTATTTAATTCCTATGATTATAGGATTTATTCTATCTTTAATTTTTAAATTTACATTTTCACCAATTTTATTCTTTGTATTTATTGCAATCACCAATGGAACGGCAAATGTGTTGATGACATCTACATGGTCTGAGTTATATGGAACAAAACATTTAGGGGCAATTAGATCAATTACTATCTCATTAATGGTTTTTTCAACCGCAATGTCGCCAGTTTTATTTGGTTTCTTAATTGATTTTGGACTATCATCGTCAAAAATATTTCTTTATATGTTATTTTACGCACTATTTTCAAATTTATTACTTATAGCTAAATTTAGAAGTTATAAACCAGTTATTATCTCTTGAAATTCTGAAACAATATCATTATAAGCTCGATCCATGGCTAGAGTAACTGTAGAAGATTGTTTGGAAGTAATAGATAACCAATATGATTTAGTTATTTTAGCTAAAGAAAGAACTCTTCAAATAGGAGCAGGTCTTAAACCCATGGTACCTGAAAATAACGATAAAAAAACTGTTTTGTCACTTAGAGAACTCGGTAATAAATTGTTGGATCAAAAGAGTTTAGAAATACAAACCATTGATAGAGCAAGAGAACACCCTGAAGATACACAAGAGCAGGAAGAGTACGACACATCCGATGGTGACGCTTTCGAAGAGATATATAAAGGTGAAGTATCAAAGTCCGGTCAGGCAATTTTACCGTCAAAAAGATCAAGAAAAGTTCCGGTAGCTAACATCAAAGTTGACGACAAGGATGAAAGTGATGATGATGAGTTTGTCGAGGATTCTTTACAAGAAACAGAACTTGATAAATCATTAGAGAAAACCTCCGAAGATCAAATTTCTTAAATATCAAATTCTTTTAAAATTTTTTCCCTGTGCTGATCTAAATCAGGAATATCACCACGTGTTGTTGGATCTTTGTATAAGGACATCTTAATAGGGTTGCCAGGCATTTTAAATTTACCAATTTTATTATGCATAGCGCTTACAATCATATTCCTTGCTTCTGTTTGCGGACTTTCAACAACATCTTTAATATTATTAATTGGACCGCATGGTATTTTTTTTTCTTCTAGAATCTTGCACCATTCAGCAGTGCTATTTTGTTGCAATTTAATTTCTAAAATTTTTTTTAATTCATCAATATTTTTATTCCTATCTGCATTTGTTTTAAATTTAATGTTATTATGTAGATCAAGATTAAAAACTTCACACATGCCTTCAAATAATTTGTCATTACCTGCAGCTATTACAATATAGCTATCTTTAGTTTTAAAAGCTTCAAATGGAGAGATTGATGGGTGCCTTGAACCCATCGGTTTTGGAATTTCACCTTTAGTTAAATATCTTGCAATTGCATTTTCTAAAATGGCTATTTGACAATCAAGCATTGCAATATCTAAATACATTCCTTTACCAGTTTTTTGTCTATTGTACAAAGCTGCATTAATGCCAATTGCTGTAAATAGACCTGCAGTGATATCACCAATTGAAGTTCCAACTCTTGTAGGTTCGCTGTTAGGTTGCCCAGTCACGCTCATTAAACCACCCATACCTTGAACTACCATGTCGTAAGCCGGGAGTTCTTTAAGTGGCCCAGTTTGGCCGAAGCCTGAAGCAGAAGCATAAATTAGTTTAGGGTATTTATCTTTTAAACTTTCCCAACCGTAACCCCATCTACTTAATGTTCCAGGCTTAAAATTTTCTACTAAAATATCTGCTTTTGGCAAGATCTTTTCAAAAATTTTTTTATCTTTTTCATTTTTAAGATTGAGTGCAATACTTTCTTTATTTCTATTTAAGGACATAAAATATGCAGATTGATTTTCTACAAAAGGTCCAAAACTTCTTGAATCATCTCCTACACCAGGAGCTTCAACTTTAATAACCCTAGCCCCCAAATCTGATAAAATCATAGTACAATAGGGACCAACAAGAACCCTTGTTAAATCAAGTACTAATAATCCAGATAATGGTCCATTATTCTTCATTTTTGTGTTATGTAATATTGTCTTCTGTTATTTAATCTTGTTGAACTTAATATCAAAATATAGTTCAATGGCCAATAATTTAACAAACAGGGGAGACAATAAATGAAAATAAAAAAATCATTTATATATCTATTTACTGCTGTTTTCTTGTTTACTGGTA